>Ga0314774_1000065_pt1 | contig 97874 bp, 90 predicted proteins | sample MetaGCBIA2018_FD_204515 | JGI IMG/M metagenome (GOLD analysis project Ga0314774, IMG submission 204515) | Cryopeg brine microbial communities from Beaufort Sea near Barrow, Alaska, United States - CBIA 2018 | ecosystem: Environmental > Aquatic > Marine > Coastal | place: USA: Alaska | collected... | reverse complement strand
CCCTCCAGCGTGGTGTCCACCAGAAACAGGCTGACGCCCTTGGCACCGGCGGAGGGATCGGTTTTTGCCGCCACAATCACCATGTCTGCGTGCTGGCCATTGGTAATGAACGTTTTGGAGCCGTTCAGAATGTAGTCGTCGCCCTCTTTTACGGCACTGGTGCGCATAGCCTGCAAATCACTGCCGGCGCCGGGTTCGGTCATGGCGATGGCACCCACGGTTTCACCTGAAACCATTTTTGGTAGCCACTGCTGTTTTTGCTCGTCGTTGCCCAAGTGGCTCAGATAAGGCGCGACAATGTCAGAGTGCACCATCACATTAGTAGACAGCGCGCCAAAGCCCATCCGCGCCAGTTCCTCGCTTACCACTACCGAATACTGGAATGGCGCGCCGCAGCCGCCGCAGTCCTCGGGCACGTCTACGCACAGCATGCCGGCGTCGCCTAGAGTGTTCCAAAGCTTGCGGGGGGCAATGCCGTCTTTTTCCCATTGCTCGTAGTGGGGTTTAATTTCTTTTTCCAGTGCCTTGATTACCGACTCACGGAACAACGCTAATTCTTCTTGATCGACAATCGCAGTCATACAGACTCCTACTCATAATAAATTGCTGAAAGACCGTTTATCTCGGAGCCATACGCAAAGCGCTATCAAGACGGATGACTTCACCGTTCAACACCGGGTTACGCACCATCTGGTCCACCATCATGCCAAACTCTTCCGGCTTACCCAGGCGTTTCGGAAACACCAAGGTTGCCGCCAGGCTGTCTTGTACTTCCTGCGGCATGCCGGCAATCATCGGCGTCATAAACAGCCCGGGGGCAATAGTGTTCACCCGAATGCCCTCACGCGCCAGCTCACGGGCGGCCTGCAGAGTTAAGGCAACAACGCCGCCCTTAGACGCACTATAAGCTGCCTGACCAACCTGGCCTTCATAAGCGGCAATAGACGCGGTATTGATAATAACGCCCCGTTCACCGTCGGCATTGGGCGCACGCTGAGCCATATCCGCCGCTGCCAGCCGCAAAATATTAAAGGTCCCAATCAGGTTAACTTGCACCACCTTGCTGAAATTTTCCAACGGCAAAACGCCTTCGCGCCCTAAAATTTTGCCAGCGGTAGCCACGCCTGCACAGTTTACGACCACGCCGCAAAGCCCATGGGCCTCACGGGCTTTAGCAAATGCCGCTTCAGCACTTGCGGCGGAACTGACGTCGCACTCAACAAAGATTCCGCCCAACTCTTTTGCAACCGCTTCACCGCGTTCTTTCTGTAAATCAAAGATCGCTATTTTACAGCCGGCTGCCGCCAGCGCCCGCGCTGCACCCTCGCCAAGGCCAGATGCACCACCTGTTACAATAGCCGCTACGTTCTGAAATTCCATCGGATACTCCCGTCGCTGTGGATAACAATACAATCAAATTGCTTTACGTTTACGTAAACTTTAACTAACCTGACAAAAAAAGGAAATACTCAATGGTTCAAAAGAAAACCTACAGCATCAGCGAACTGGCTCAGGAGTTCGATGTAACAACCCGTAGCGTTCGCTTTTACGAAGATCAGGGCTTGCTAAAGCCCAGCCGTAGGGGCCAAACCCGCATCTTCAGCTCCAAAGACCGGGTGCGCCTGAAACTGATCCTGCGCGGTAAGCGCATGGGGCTGTCGCTGGCCGAGACCAAAGAGTTGTTTGACCTGTGGGATGAAACCACCAGCGGTAACGAAAAACAGCTGTTGCTGATGCTGCAAACCATCACTCGCCGCCGCCAGGCGCTGGCGCAGCAAAAAGAAGACATCGCCATTGTGGAAATGGAAATGGAAAACGCCGAGGCCCGCTGCCTCGAAGCATTAAGCGAACTGCAAATGAAAAAACAGACGGCAACACAGCGCTGACGCCCCAACAACACGGTGACCATCATGAAATCGCAATACTCGGAACTGAACTTCGGCCTTGGTGAAACCCTGGACATGCTGCGCGAACAAATCAACGGTTTCGCGGCGCGCGAAATCGCACCGCGTGCGGCAGACATTGATCAGTCCAACGAATTCCCCATGGATTTGTGGAAAAAGTTTGGCGACATGGGCCTGCTCGGCATCACCGTCGACGAAGCCTACGGCGGTTCCGGCATGGGCTACTTGGCCCACGTAATTGCGATGGAAGAAATCAGCCGCGCCTCCGCATCGGTAGGCTTGTCTTACGGCGCTCACTCCAACTTGTGTGTGAACCAGATTCACAACAACGGCACCGAAGAGCAGAAACAACACTATCTGCCCAAGCTGCTCAGCGGCGAACACATAGGCGCTTTGGCCATGTCTGAGCCCAACGCCGGTTCCGACGTAATTTCCATGAAACTGAGCGCCAAAGACGCCGGCGACCACTACGTGTTGAACGGCAACAAAATGTGGATCACCAACGGCCCGGATGCCCACGTTTACGTAATTTACGCCAAAACTGACGTCAAAGCCGGCTCGAAAGGCATCACCGCCTTCATCGTAGAACGCGACGCACCTGGCTTCAGCCGCCACCAGAAACTCGACAAACTGGGCATGCGCGGCTCCAACACCTGCGAACTGGTGTTTCAAGATTGCAAAGTACCCAAAGAAAACATCCTTGGCCAACTCGGTGGCGGTGCCCGAGTGCTGATGAGCGGCCTCGACTACGAGCGTCTGGTACTTGCAGGTGGCCCGCTGGGCATTATGCAAGCCGCCGTGGACGTGGTTGTGCCCTACATCCGCGAACGCAAACAGTTCGGCCAGGCCATCGGTGAATTCGAACTGGTACAAGGCAAAGTAGCTGACATGTACACCTACATGAACACCGCTAAGTCTTACGTCTACATGGTCGCCCAATCCGCTGACCGCGGTGAAACCACCCGCAAAGACGCCGCCGGTGCGATCCTCTACTCCGCCGAAATGGCCACAAAGCTGGCCCTGGACGCAATCCAGCTGCTGGGCGGCAACGGCTACATCAACGACTACCCCACCGGCCGCCTGCTGCGCGACGCCAAGCTGTACGAAATCGGTGCCGGCACCTCGGAAATTCGCCGCATGTTGATTGGACGAGAGCTGTTTTTGAACAAGTGAAACTCTAGGGACAGATTTAAAATCTGTCCCTTTTCAAACGCGCAACCAATCTACAACGAGGGTCTGGGGTGTTTAGCGTTCCGGGAAACGCTCCAGACCCGATGCACCGAAACCCGATGCACGGAAACCAAGGCTATGACAATACTCCAAAGCAAAATCAACTCCAGATCTGAAGAATTTCAGGCCAAACACCAATCCATGGCCGACGCCGTAGCCGACCTGCGGGAAAAGGTTGCCACCATCCAACAAGGCGGCGGCCCCAGCTACCAGGAACGCCACATCGCCCGTGGCAAACTGCTACCCCGGGAGCGCATTAACCGCCTGCTGGACGACGGCTCGCCGTTCCTCGAAATCGGCCAGCTCGCCGCCTACAACGTTTACGAAGACAACATACCCGCCGCAGGCCTGATCGCCGGCATCGGCCGCGTTAGCGGCACCGAATGCATGATCATCGCCAACGACGCCACCGTAAAAGGCGGCACTTACTACCCGATCACCGTCAAAAAACACCTGCGGGCCCAGGAAATCGCCCTCGCCAACCGCCTGCCCTGCATCTACCTGGTAGACTCCGGCGGCGCCTACCTGCCGCGCCAGGATGAAGTGTTCCCCGATCGTGATCACTTCGGCCGCATCTTCTACAACCAGGCCCGCATGTCCGCCGAAGACATCCCCCAGATTGCTGTGGTGATGGGCCTGTGCACCGCCGGCGGCGCCTATGTACCGGCCATGGCCGACGAATCCATCATCGTGCGCAACCAGGGCACCATATTCCTGGCCGGCCCGCCGCTGGTGAAAGCCGCCACCGGTGAAGTGGTCAGTGCCGAAGATCTGGGCGGTGCCGACGTGCACTGCAAAGTGTCCGGTGTGGCCGACCACTATGCCGAAAACGACGCCCACGCCCTAGACATCGCGCGCCGCTGCGTGTCTAACCTGAACCGCCGTAAACCCGCAGACGTGCAAATTCGCAAACCCAAAGCGCCCCTGTTCGACGCTAGCGAAATTTACGGCATCGTCGGCACCGACCTGCGCAAACAGTTTGACGTGCGCGACGTTATCGCCCGCGTTGTAGACGGCTCGGAATTCGATGAATTCAAACGCTATTACGGTCAGACTCTGGTCACCGGCTTTGCCCATGTGCACGGCTATCCCGTAGGCATTATTGCCAACAACGGCATACTGTTCAGCGAATCCGCCCAAAAAGGCGCGCACTTCATAGAACTTTGCTGCCAGCGCAATATTCCGCTGCTGTTCCTGCAAAATGTGACCGGCTTTATGGTGGGCCAGAAGCACGAAGCCGAAGGCATTGCCAAACACGGCGCCAAAATGGTGATGGCCGTCGCCTGCGCCAACGTGCCAAAAATTACCGTACTGATCGGCGGCAGCTTCGGCGCCGGTAACTACGGCATGTGCGGCCGCGCCTACAGCCCTGATTTCCTGTGGATGTGGCCCAACGCCCGCATTTCCGTAATGGGTGGCGAGCAAGCTGCCGGGGTTCTGGCACAGGTTCGCCGCGACGGCATGGAACGCGATGGCGAAACCTGGAGCCAGGACGACGAAGCCGCCTTCAAACAGCCCATTATTGACACCTACGAACACCAGGGCCACCCCTACTTCGCCAGTGCCCGCCTGTGGGACGACGGCGTGATAGACCCGGCCCAAACCCGCGAAGTATTGGCGCTGAGCCTGTCCGCCACGCTTAATCGCCCCGCCCAGCCAACACGCTTCGGCGTGTTCCGCATGTAACGGGGGAATAACCATGACCGATTTGAACTCTAACCCAAACTCTGGCTCAAACTCGGCCGTTTTGATCAACACCCGCAGCGCCGGCGTGACCGAGGTGGTGCTGAACCGCCCCGAAAAACGCAACGCCTTTGACGACGTGATCATCGGCCAGCTGATTGCCGCGTTCCAACAGATCGGGCAAGACAGCGGCACTAACGTGGTGGTACTGCGCTCCGAAGGCAAACACTTTTCCGCCGGAGCCGATCTGGGCTGGATGCGGCGCATGGCCGACAACAGCCAGCAGGAAAACCTGAACGATTCACGCCAGCTCGCGCGCCTGATGTCGGTGCTGAACAGCCTGCCACAGCCCGTGATCGGACTGGTTCAGGGTGCCGCTTTTGGCGGTGCCGTGGGCCTGGCAGCCTGCTGCGATATTGTGATTGCGACCGAACAAAGTAAGTTCTGCTTAAGCGAGGTGAAGCTGGGGCTGATTCCAGCCGTGATCAGCCCTTACGTGGTGCGCGCCATAGGTGAGCGCCAAGCGCGGCGCTATTTTTTGACGGCGGAAGTATTCGATGCCTATCAGGCCTGCGAGTTCGGGCTGGTGCACATCGTTGCGACAGACAACGACGACCTGCAAACCCGCTGCGACCAAATGCTGCGGCAGCTTGCTGGCAATGGCCCCCAGGCCATGGGCGCCGCCAAAGCGCTCATTTTTGCCGTCAGCCAACAACCGCTAAGTGCAGATGTGATTGAAGACACGGCCCGGCGCATTGCCGATATCCGCGTGGGACAAGAAGGCCAGGAAGGCCTTGCCGCTTTCCTTGAAAAACGTGCCGCCAGCTGGGTTCCGGAGGACCAACACTGATGTTTACAAAAATACTGATCGCCAACCGCGGCGAAATCGCCTGCCGGATCATAGAAACCGCACACGCCATGGGTATTCGCTGTGTGGCTGTCTATTCCGATGCCGACGCCAACGCCCGCCACGTGGCCATGGCCGACGAGGCCTTTCGCATTGGCCCCGCCGCCAGCTCTGAAAGCTATTTGCGCGGTGATATCATTATTGAGGTCGCGCTGAAAAGCGGCGCCCAGGCCATTCACCCCGGCTACGGATTTCTGTCCGAAAACACCGGTTTTGCCGAGTCCTGCGAGGCTAATAATCTGGTGTTTATTGGCCCTCCCTCCTCGGCCATAGCGGCCATGGGTTCCAAATCTGCCGCCAAGGAGATTATGGGCAAAGCCGGCGTGCCGCTGGTACCCGGCTACCACGGTGCCGACCAGGCACTGGAAACCCTGCGCGCCGAAGCCGAAAAGTGCGGTTTTCCGCTGCTGTTAAAGGCCGTTGCCGGCGGCGGTGGCAAAGGCATGCGAGTAGTGGAGCACATAGGCGAGTTTAATGAAGCCCTGGCCGCCGCTCAGCGTGAGTCCAAAAACGCGTTCGGCAACCCGGATATGCTGATCGAGCGCTATCTGACCCAGCCTCGCCACGTGGAAATTCAGGTGTTTTGCGACCAGCACGGCAACGGCGTTTACCTGGCCGAACGCGACTGCTCGGTACAACGGCGCCACCAGAAAGTGCTGGAAGAAGCACCCGCACCCGGCCTCAGTGATGAAACCCGCAAAGCCATGGGCGACGCCGCGGTCACCGCCGCTAAGGCCATCCAATACGTTGGCGCCGGTACCGTCGAATTCCTGTACGACGTCGACGGCTCGTTCTTCTTTATGGAAATGAATACCCGGCTGCAAGTCGAGCACCCGGTCACCGAAATGGTCACCGGCCAGGATCTGGTGGAATGGCAATTAAAAGTGGCCTGGGGCGACCTGTTACCACTAGCGCAGGACGACGTAAAAATCCGTGGCCACGCATTGGAAGCGCGGATTTACGCCGAAGACCCGGACCAGGACTTTCTACCCGCCACCGGCACCCTGCGCTATTTGACCACGCCCGATGAAAACGCCCACGTACGGGTAGACACCGGCGTGACCGAAGGCGACGAAATCAGCATTCATTACGACCCGATGATTGCCAAACTGATTGTGTGGGATGAAACCCGGGAACAGGCCATCAACCGCATGGTGCAGGCGCTGGAGAGCTACCGCATCGCAGGGGTGAAAACCAACATCCGCTTCTTACACGCTCTGGCCGACGCCCAGCCCTTCCGCGAGGCCAAGCTAACCACCGGGTTCATCGACGACCACCACGATTTGCTGTTCCCGAAATCACGGCTAGACACTCAAAAAGCCCTGGTACTGGCCGCAGGCTTCGTACTGGAGCAGCGTAAAGCCGGTGAAGTGAACGCCCAGGATCCCTGGTCGCCGTTTGGCCGCCAGAACAGCTGGCGCATGAACTCGGAATACGCTCAACCCTTGCAGTTCAAAGTGGGCGACGACGTCCACGAACTGAAGGTGTTGGAGCAAGACGACGGCTATCAGGTGACGGTAAACGGCAGCCTTTACAACCTGACCGCGCAGCTCGACGACGATCATCTGCAAGCGGTGGTTAACGGCCACCGCCTGAGCGTGCACGGCAACCTGCATAACGATCAACTGGTCTTGTTCCATCAAGGGCAGACTTTCCCGTGTGTGGTCTATCGTGAAACCTACGGCTTTGAAGAAATGGCCAGCGAAGGCAGCTTGGCCGCACCCATGAACGGCGCAGTAGTCGCGATTCAGGCGAAAGTAGGCGATAAAGTAGTCAGCGGCCAAACTCTGGTGATTATGGAAGCTATGAAAATGGAGCACGCCATTAAGGCGCCAGCCGATGGCGTAGTCACCGACATTTTTTACGCCGAGGGTGATCAGGTAGCAGAAGGCGCCGAATTGATCGCGGTGCAAGTAGAGACTGAAAGCGAGCAACAGGAGGCAGGCTAATGGCCTTTCCCAAGCGTGTACGACTGGTAGAGATGAGCCCCCGCGATGGCTTGCAGAATGAGCCCGGCCCGGTAATTCCTACCGCGGTCAAGGCGCGGTTGATCAAGCGTTTAGTGGACAGCGGGCTGACACATGTGGAAGCCGCCAGCTTTGTATCACCACGCTGGGTGCCGCAAATGGCCGACGCCAGCGATGTGATGGCACTGATCGAGCGCAAACCCGGTGTGTGCTATTCGGCGCTGACGCCCAACCTGCGTGGCTTTGAAGGCGCTCTGGCCGCGGGTGCCAGCGAAGTGGCGGTATTTGGCGCGGCTTCAGAATCGTTCAGCCAGAAAAACATTAACTGCTCCATCACCGAAAGCCTTGAGCGCTTTGCTCCGGTCATGGAAGCCGCAAAGCACAACGGCATTCCGGTGCGTGGTTACGTGTCCACCGTGCTGGGCTGCCCTTACGAAGGCGAGATTGCCCCGGCCAAAGTGGCCGAAGTGGCCAAAGCCCTGTTTGACATGGGCTGCCATGAAATTTCACTCGGCGACACCATTGGCACCGGCACCCCGGCCAAGGCCAAGCGTATGCTCGAAGCCGTTGCCCGTCATGTGCCGGTTGAACACCTGGCGGCACACTTTCACGACACCTACGGCCAGGCCCTGGCCAATCTGTACGCGGTATTGGAGGAAGGCGTGGCGGTGATAGATGCGTCCGTTGCCGGCCTGGGTGGCTGCCCCTACGCCAAAGGTGCGTCTGGCAATGTGGCCACCGAAGACGTGCTGTACATGCTGGACGGACTGGGCATTGAAACCGGCGTCGATTTGCACCAGTTGGTGGCGACAGGAAACTGGATCAGCCATCGCCTGAAGCGCCGCAACGGCTCCAAGGTCGGACTGGCTCTGGCAGAACCTGACGCTCGCTAATGGCACTTTGAAGTTCATAAATAGCACTTTGAAATTCATAAAAGGATTTGGCATGAACCCTAAAAACAACGCCGTCGCTCTTGATCTTCCTGTTCCCGAAGTTGCCGAACTACCGGATGACGTTCGCAAGTACTTTGAGATATGCCAGGAAAAGCTGGGCATGATTCCAAACGTACTGACCGCCTACAGTCAGAATCTGAAACAGCTGGATGGCTTCTCTCGCCTTTACAACGAGCTGATGATGGGCGAAGGCGAGCTCAGCAAGCTGGAGCGGGAAATGGTGGCCGTGGTGGTGTCCTCGGAGAACAAATGCTTTTACTGCCTGGTGGCCCACGGCGCCGCAGTGCGTGTTCTGAGTGGCGACCCGACGTTAGGCGAACACCTGGTAATGAACTACCGGACTGCAACCCTGGATAAACGCCAGCAAGCCATGCTGGATTACGCCTCGCACCTGACCCGCTCGCCCGCCACCGTCGGCGAAGAGCAGGTGCAAGCCTTGCGCGATGCTGGCTTTAGTGACGTCGGCATCTGGGATTTGGGCAACGTGATCGGTTTCTACAACATGTCGAACCGCGTGGCCATCACCAGTGATATGCGACCCAATCCCGAGTACCACAGCCAGGCCCGCTAAAAGGAGGCAGACAATGACTCAGACTCTTCCAGGTAATCCTTTACCCAGTTATAGCAGCGGCCCATCCACCACCCCACTGCTGGGCATGACCATTGGTGAAATGCTGGACCGCACCGCTGGAAAGTTTCCCGATAACGAAGCCCTGGTGTGCCTGCATCAAGACATTCGCTGGACCTATAAAGAATTCGCGGCCAAGGTCAACCAGGCCGCGCGAGCTTTTCTGGCCATCGACGTCAAGCGCGGCGATCGGGTGGGCATCTGGTCACCCAACCGTTACGAATGGACCGTTACCCAGTTTGCCACCGCCAAGATTGGCGCCATTCTGGTGAATATAAACCCGGCCTACGGTGCCCATGAGCTGGAATATGCCATGAACCTGTCGGGCATCAGCGTGCTGGTCACCGCTGACCGATTCAAAGCATCTGATTACCGTAAAACACTCTATGAACTGGCGCCCGAACTGAAAGCCAGCGCCGCTGGCAAAATCAAAGCCCGGCGTCTGGAAGACCTGCGCGCGGTCATTAACATGGACACCGAACAACACGCAGGCATGTGGAGCTGGGAGGAATTTATCGAATTTTCCGGCCAGGTGGAGCAGCAGGAAGTCGACAAAATTCAGAACCAACTCCAATTCGACGACCCTATCAACATCCAGTTCACCTCTGGCACCACCGGCAGCCCCAAAGGCGCTACCCTTACCCACCACAACATTCTTAACAACGGCTTTTTTGTGGGCGAAAGCCAGCGTCTTAGCGAGAAAGACCGGTTGGTGATTCCGGTACCCCTGTACCACTGCTTTGGCATGGTGATGGGTAACCTCGGCTGCGTCACTCATGGTTCTACCATGATCTACCCGGGTGAGGGCTTCGAGCCAAAAGCCGTGTTGCAGGCCGTGCACCAGGAAAAAGCGACTGCGCTTTACGGCGTGCCCACCATGTTCATTGCGGAATTGGCAGAGCCAGAGTTTGAAACCTACGACTTGTCGACCCTGCGCACCGGCATTATGGCCGGCTCTATCTGCCCGGCCGAGGTGATGAAAAAGGTCAACGGCAAGATGAACATGAAGGAAGTTCAAATTGCCTACGGCATGACCGAAACCAGCCCGGTGTCTACCCAGACCAGCTCCCAGGATCCGTTCGAGAAACAGGTAACCACAGTAGGCCGCACCCAGCCCCACCTGGAAAGCAAAATTGTTGAGCCGGCCAGTGGCAACATAATGCCCCGCGGCGAGATTGGTGAGCTGTGCACCCGCGGTTACAGCGTCATGCTGAGATATTGGAACAACGCCGAAAAAACCCGCGAAACCATAGACGATGCAGGCTGGATGCACACCGGCGACCTGGCCACCATGGATGAGGACGGCTATATCCAGATTGTCGGCCGCATAAAAGACATGGTGATCCGCGGCGGCGAAAACATCTATCCGAAAGAAGTTGAAGAGTTTTTGTACACCCACCCGTCCATTGAAGAAGTTCAGGTGACCGGCGTTCCAGACGAAAAATTCGGTGAAGAACTGGTGGCTTGGGTGAAACTTCGGCCCGATGCAGACTCGGTCGGTGCCAATGATCTGATCGCCTTCTGCAAAGGCAAAATCGCCCACTACAAGATTCCGCGGAACTACAAATTTGTGGAGGCGTTCCCGATGACGGTGACCGGCAAGATCCAGAAGTTCAAAATGCGGGAAATGTCCATCGAAGAAATGGGGTTGAAAAAATAGCACCTATGCCAAGTTCCATGTCGCAGCCAAGCCCAAAGCCCAGCTCCATTCGCGTTGGCCATCGTTACCGCGCCAACCGCCTTAAAGGCCCCTACGATGCCATTGTGATTGGCTCTGGCATTGGCGGCCTGGCTGCGGCGGCTTGCATGAGCAAACTGGGCAAAAAGATGTTTGTAGGCTGATACCCTCTTTGCCTGAGACACGCACTCATTATTTTACGCCCAGGAAACCGGCGCGTTGCTAACAAGGAGTTTGCATGAAAACCATTGGCCTTATCGGCGGCATGAGCTGGGAGTCAACTCAAACTTATTACCGTCTGATTAACCAGAAAGTACGCGAACAGCTCGGTGGGCTCCACTCGGCAAAACTCATACTCTACAGCGTGGACTTTTCCGAGATTGAAGCGCTCCAGCACCAGGGCGACTGGGAGGGAGCGGCCAAAATACTGGTCGCCGCAGCGCAATCCGTGCAATCCGCCGGGGCCGATTTTCTGGTTATTTGCACCAACACCATGCACAAGGTCGCCCCGCAAATTGAGCAGGCCACGGCCATGCCCCTGCTTCATATTGCCGACGCCACCGCTAAAGCGCTGCTCAGCGATGGAATAACCTCGGTGGGACTGCTTGGCACCCAATTCACAATGGAACAGGCGTTCTACCGGGAACGGCTTGAGCAGAAGGGCATCACCGTTATCATTCCAAATCATAACGAACGGACTGTGGTGCACCGAATAATCTACGACGAGTTGTGTCAGGGCATCGTTAATCCTGAGTCAAAGGCCGCGTATCTTGATGTGGTCGCTGGATTGGCCGCTCGAGGGGCGCAGGCCGTTATTTTAGGGTGCACCGAGATCGGCCTGCTAATCCAGGCCTCCGATACACAGGTTGCGCTTTATGACACAACAGACATTCATGCCGATCAGGCTGTTGCGCTCGCGCTGAATTGAACGTGTCGAGCCTGACCCTAAACGACTCACCAAAATGCCCCGGGAAGGCTACGAACCTGCGATCACCCTCAGTCGCCAGGGCGAGAAACACACCGATCCGTAAAAACCTAAAGCCCGCAACTAAAATTTTTGTAGCGCTCTGTGCGTCCTCGTGTTGGTGACGTTTATGACAGCAACGAAGTGCTGGAAGCCGCCCTCTTGTCGGGCCGCTCCGGCTACGATTTGGCGGTGCCACCACCCTACCCATGGTGGTGTTCTCGTCGGTGCGCATGGGTGTGTCGCCAAAGATTAACGCGCTGGCCACGCTGATCATTCTGGTGGTATCTCTGGTGGCGTTTATAGCCTGGTACATTATGCGCCTTAACGAAAAAAGGCGGCGCAGCGACCGCCTTTCTTAATGCCAGAACCGGGGACAGATTTTCGACCAAACCGGGGACAGACTTGAAGTCTGTCCCCTACCTTATATCGTGCTTAACCGATATTTTTCTTCATGAACTTCTGTACCTGGCCAACAATCCCGCTCTGGAACATCATTACGGTCAGTACAAAGATAGCGCCAAGAATCGCATCTACCCAGTCAGCCAGCGGGCCTTGCGACAGCTGGTATTCGAGGTTAACCACAAAAGCCGCGCCCACCACCGGGCCCAGCAGGGTTCCGGTACCGCCCAGCAACGTCATCAGAATAACCTCGCCCGACATATGCCAATGGGCGTCGTTAAGGGACGCCAGCTGGAATACCACGGTTTTCATGGATCCGGCTAAACCGGCCAGGCCTGCTGAAATCACAAAAGCGATGATCTTGTAACGGTTGACGTTATAGCCCAGGGAAATCGCCCGTGGCTCATTCTGCTTGATGGCTTTGAGCACCTGGCCATAAGGGCTGCCCACAATCCGCTGCACCAGAAGATAGCCGGCTAAAAACACCGCCAGCACAAAATAGTACATGTTGAGATTATCGTTCAAATCGATCAGCCCCAGAAACTGACCACGGGGTATGCCGTGCAAGCCATCTTCACCGCCGGTGAAACTCGATTGCACAAAGAAGAAGAAGACCAGCTGCGACAGCGCCAAGGTGATCATCGCAAAGTAGATACCCTGGCGACGAATAGCCACCAATGCGAAGCCGAAACCGAGCAAGGTTGCTACCAGTGTGCCGGCGATAATGCCAAGCTCGGTACTCAAACCCGAAAAAGTGGTTAACAGATAACCGGTGGTGTAGGCACCGCTGGCCAAGAAGGCTGCATGGCCAAACGACAGCAAACCGGTGAAGCCCAGCAGCAGGTTAAAAGCAACCGCAAACAGGGCAAAGCACAGGATTTTCATCAGAAACACCGGGTACATCACCATCGGTGCCGCCACAAGCAGAACCAGCAACACCAGATTCAGTATCAGGCGCCTGCGATGTTCTGATTTTTGCTGATCGAGCATGGTTTTGTGAATATCAGCCGGATTTACGGAATTGCTCATGGTTACGCCTCCTTTCCAAACAAGCCGGATGGACGCACAAAGAGCACAACCACCATCACCAGAAAAATCACTGCCGACGAGGCCGGTGGGTAGAAGGTTTTGGTCAACCCCTCAATCACGCCCATCAGAACGCCGGTAATGATCGCACCGGAAATCGAGCCCATACCGCCAATCACCACCACCGCAAACACCACAATGAGAATATGCGAGCCCATCACCGGTGTGACTGAGTAAATCGGTGCCGCCAGCGCGCCGGCAAAAGCCGCCAACATAACGCCGAAGCCATAAGTGAGGCTAACCAGCAAAGGCACGTTAATGCCGAAGCCCTGCATTAATTGCGAATCTTCGGTGCCGGCCCGCAGATAAGCACCAAGCTTGGTTTTTTCAATCATGAACCAGGTGCCAAAGCACACCAATAGCGCAATCACGATAACCCAGGCGCGATAATAAGGCAGAAACATGAAGCCCAGATTCATACCGCCCTTGAACACGTCAGGCATGGAGTAACGCAAGCCAGACACGCCGTACATGTTAGTCAGCACGCCCTGAATGATCAGCGCGACGCCAAAGGTTAACAAGAGACTGTAAATATGATCCTGACCTGCGATTTTACGCAGCAGGAAATACTCGATAGCAACACCCACGCAGCCCACCAGAATTGGCGCGACAAACAGCGCCGCCCAATAGCTAATACCCAGGGTATCGAACAAAATGACTGTCGCCATGGCGCCGAGCATGTACAGAGCGCCGTGGGCAAAGTTGATAATTTTCAGAAGACCAAAAATCACAGCGAGGCCCAGGCTCAACAACGCGTAAAAGGCTCCGTTAATCAGCCCAAGCAGTAACTGGCCGAAGAGCACAGCGACGGGGATTCCCAGAATCATGGACATGTAGCTAACTCCAAAAGCAATGCAGGGGGCACCGGAGGTTGGTGCCTGTTCTGCTTGATTCCGAGGGCTCCCCGCCGCGAATGCCGGGAGCCCCGTGGTTCAACCGCTTACTTGCTGGTTATCAGCGGGCACTTGCTTTCAGACAGTGGGCGGAATGCTTCGCCTCCTGGAATGGTGCGGATGATCTTATACAGATCCCATTCATTTTTAGACTCGGCCGGGGTTTTTACTTGCGCCAGGTACATATCGTGAACCATGCGGCCGTCTTCACGAATGCGGCCGTTGGTGGCAAACATGTCATTGATGGGTGTGGCCATCATCTGCTTACGCACTGTTTGAGCTTCGTCTGAACCCGTAGCTTTTACCGCGTTCAGATATTGAATGGTGCTGGAGTAGATGCCGGCATGAATCATGGTTGGGCGCACTCCGGTTTTTTCCATAAAGCGATCGGACCAGGCACGGGCGTCGGCATTCATGTCCCAGTACCAGCCAGTGGTTAGCTGAATACCTTGAGCCGCTTCCACGCCCAGGGCATGAACGTCGGTGAGGAACAACACAAGAGCCGCCAGGGTCTGACCGGACTGGGTAAGACCAAATTCACTGGCGGTAGTAATGGCGTTTGTGGTGTCTGCACCGGCGTTGGCCAGAGCCACAACATCAGCTCCAGAGCCTTGGGCTTGCAGAATAAATGACGAGAAATCTGGCGTCGGGAACGGGTGACGAATAGAACCAATGATCTCACCACCGTTGGCTTCCACTACCTTTGTTACGTCGGCTTCAAGAGATTGGCCAAAGGCGTAATCGGCAGCAAGAATGAACCATTTTTTACCGCCTTCTTTCACGATGGCGCTGGCTGTACCGTTAGCCAGTGGGTAGGTGTCGTACACATAGTGAATGTGGTTAGGCGTGCAATGCTCGTTGGTAATACTGGAGGACGCAGACCCGGACACAATGCCCAACTTGCCACTTTCTTCCAGAATGTCGATGACCGCAATAACAACTGACGATGCCACCAGGCCGGCAATCAAATCAACGTTATCATTTTCAACCCAACGACGCGCGGTGCTGGAAGCCACATCGGGGCTGTTGCGGTCATCGGAACTTATGACTTCAATCTTGGCGCCATTGACCGTGCCACCGAAGTCTTCGATTGCCATTTTGAGGGCGACTTCACCGTTGGGGCCAGCGAAGTCCCGGTAGGTACCCGACATATCTGCCAGGTAGCCGATTTTAACCATATTGTCCGATATGGCTGCTTGGGCACCACCGACCAGCATGGTTGAGGCAATGGCCGACGTCAGGAGCTTTTTCATAATTGTCATTGTTGTATCTCCATTAATGTCTTTGTTTTTGTTGTCTTCTTATGGCTCGGAGCCGGCTGTTACCTCGTTACGCCTCCTATGGAGTACGCTACTCAACCGGCTCCGCTTTCTGCCTAACAGGCGTCAGACGCCAAAAGACTGGGAGCCCCGTGATTCAACCGCTTACTTGCTGGTTATCAGCGGGCACTGGCTTTCAGACAGCGGGCGGAATGCTTCGTCTCCTGGAATGGTGCGGATGATCTTATACAGATCCCATTCATTTTTGGACTCGGCCGGGGTTTTTACTTGCGCCAGGTACATGTCATGAACCATGCGGCCGTCTTCACGAATGCGGCCGTTGGTGGCGAACATATCGTTGATGGGCGTTGCTATCATCTGCTTGCGCACAGCTTGAGCTTCGTCTGAACCCGTGGCTTTTACCGCATTCAGATATTGAACGGTGCTGGAGTAGATGCCGGCATGAATCATGGTTGGGCGCACTCCGGTTTTTTCCATAAAGCGATCGGACCAGGCACGGGTGTCGTCGTTCATATCCCAGTACCAGCCAGTGGTCAGCTGAATACCTTGGGCCGCTTCCACACCTAGGGCATGAGCGTCCGAGAGGTACAAGATAAGAGCCGCCAGGGTCTGACCGGACTGGGTAACACCAAATTCGCCGGCGGTAGTAATGGCGTTGGTGGTATCGGCGCCAGCGCTGGCCAAAGCCACAACATCAGCTCCAGAACCTTGGGCTTGCAGAATAAATGACGAGAAATCCGGAGTCGCTAACGGGAAACGAATAGTACCAATAACTTCACCACCGTTGGCTTCCACGACCTTTGTTACGTCGGCCTCCATAGCGTGGCCATAGGCATAATCGACGGTGAGGATGAACCAGGTTTTGCCGCCTTCGTTAACGATGGCGCTGGCTGTGCCTTTAGCCTGTGAGTAGGTGTCATAAATATAGTGGATATGGTTGGGCGTGCAATACTCGTTGGTAATGCTGGAGGCTGCAGATCCGGACACAATACCAAACTTGCCGCTCTCTTCCAGAATGTCGCTGACCGCGATGCTGACCGACGATGCCACCAGGCCGGCAATCATGTCGACGTTGTCATTTTCAACCCAACGACGCGCGGTGCTGGAGGCAACATCCGGGCTGTTGCGGTCGTCTGCGCTGACGATTTCAATGTTTTTCCCGTTCACCTGGCCACCAAAGTCGGCCACAGCCATTTCCAGGGCTATCAGGCCATTTGGCCCCCCCATGTCACGATAGCCGCCTGACATATCGGCCAAATAGCCGATTTTAACCATATCATTGGAGATTTCTGCCTGGGCAGCGCCAGCCATCAGAGTGGTCGCTATGGCGGTCGTTAGCAGCTTTTTTATCATTGTCATTGTTATTTCTCCACTACGTTCATGCGTGATTTTTATTAGTTTTCGACGTCGATTACTGCACTTACACTTGTTTTTATTGAGCCCCGTTCTGCAAGTTTTTGTAATTACACCCCCAGATAGCCGTTCAGCAGAGAGCGCTTGGAGTCCAGTTCTGCGGCACTTACTTCCGCCACAATCTGGCCATGCTCGACCACGTAATGCCGATCCGCCAGAGGCGCAGCAAAGTGGAAGTTCTGTTCTACCAGAATAATAGTCAGGCCTTTATTTTTGAGATTCATCAGAACCTCAGCCAGCTTCTCCACAATCACCGGGGCCAGGCCCTCAGTAATCTCGTCAAGCAGCAACATGTTGGCACCGGTACGAAGAATGCGTGCCAGAGCCAGCATCTGCTGCTCACCGCCTGACAGTTTGGTACCAGGGCTGGCGCGACGCTGATACAGGTTAGGGAACATGGTGTAAATTTCTTCCAGACTCATACCGCCGCTGCGCACGACAGGCGGCAGCGTCAGATTTTCTTCAACGTTCAGCGACGCGAAAATTCCTCGGTGTTCGGGACAGAACCCCACGCCCAAGCGCGCTATGTGGTGCGGCGCACAGTTCATGGTCTCTTCGCCGTTGATCATGATCGAACCGGTGCGCCGGCCCACCATGTTCATGATGGCTTTGAGCGTGGTGCTACGTCCGGCGCCATTGCGCCCTAGCAGCGTAACCAACTCACCCCGATTCACGACCATATCAATGCCGTGAAGGATGTGGGATTCGCCGTAAAACGCGTGCAGGCCGGAAATACGGAGCTGTTCGTAGTCTTTTTTTCCAGCTTGGTTTTTGACAGCCTGGCTCATGCGTTTGCCTCTTGTTCCGACGCCTGAGGATCGCTGGCGCTGCCCATATAAACTTCCCGCACCCGCGGGTCTGCTGACACAGCTTTGTAGTCGCCTTCGGTAAGCACCGCACCCTGGGCCAGCACAGTGATGCGGTCACAGAGTTTGCTGACAACACTCAGGTTGTGTTCCACCATCAGCACGGTCCGGCCCACGGCCGCTTTGCGCACCAGTTCGACCACCTGATCAACATCTTCCGCACCCATTCCCTGGGTGGGCTCGTCCAGCAACATCAACTGCGGTTCCATCGCTAGAGTGGTGGCCAGTTCCAACGCGCGCTTGCGGCCGTAGGCCAGCTCGACGGTGGTGGTGTGGGCGAACTCTGCCAGCCCTACTGAATCCAACAACTCCATTGCGCGATGGTTCAGCTTGTTCAGGCAGTTGCCGGATTTCCAGAAACTGAATGAGTTGCCTTCAAAGCTTTGCAACGCCACCCGGATGTTCTCCAAGGCAGTCATGTGTGGGAACACCGCCGAAATTTGGAACGACCGCACCACGCCTTCGCGGGCAATAGCGGCAGATTTCATCGTGGTGATATCACGACCATTGAATAAAATTTTGCCGCGAGTAGGCGTCAGAAATTTTGTAAGCAGGTTAAAAACCGTGGTTTTACCCGCTCCATTAGGCCCTATCAGCGCGTGAATATGGCCTTTGCGGATGTTCAGGTTAACGTCGTCAACGGCCACAAAGCCTTTGAATTCCTTAACGAGGTTGCGCGTTTCCAGCACGTACTCTTCGCTCATGGGCCAATCTGCCTTTGTTATTGTTGTACATCAGAACTAATCATAGAATGGATTGACGTATACGTAAACGTCAATCCTGAATTTTGTGATTTTTTCGTGTTTTTTTTGCTGACCAGCTGTGGACACAACGCTGAAGCCCCTCTATTAGCGTTGCGGCGGTATGGAGTAAGTCATCGTAGAATGTGCGACCGGCTCATCGACACCCAGGGAATATATAAACACCTCCCCTACCGCCATGGCTTTACCCACCTTAAGCATGGTGGCACGGGCCCAAATAGGTTGGTGTGCAGCCGGTTTGCGTAAAAAATTGATATTCAGATTGGTGGTAACCGCCAGCGGCACCAAGCCGATTCTGGACAGCAGCGCCGCGTAGAGCGTGACATCCGCCAGCCCCATCATCACCGGCCCAGACACGGTGCCGCCTGGGCGCAAATGGGTTTCGTCTATGTCGAGCATCATTTCAGCACTGCCATCGCCCAGCTCGCACAGGGTGCCGAACGCAGCACCTTGCGGAAATTGCTCGTCCAGAAAAGCCTGCAACTGCTCTATTGTCACCTTCATTCGCTGACGTCTTCTCTGGCACGATCGCGCAGAATAAAGCGTTGAATTTTGCCGCTCGGCGTTTTGGGCAGCTCGTCAACAAACTCGATCTCGCGGGGGAAGGCGTGCGTGGACAGGCGCCGGCGCACGTGATTTTGCAACTCTTCTCTCAAAACCTGGTCATCGGCCGGAATATGGTCGCTTTTGATCACCACGTAGGCTTTGATGATGGCACCACGCTTTTCATCGGGCTTGGCCACCACACCAGACTCCGCAACCGCCGGATGCTCTAATAAAGAACTCTCTACATCCGCTGGCCCTACTCGGTAACCCGCGGTGGTAATAATGTCATCGTCACGGCCACTGAACGAAAAACTGCCGTCGCCGTTGTTAATGGCCATATCGCCGGTCAGGTAGTAACCCTGCGCGAACGGGTCTTTTTCGCCCCAAGTATAGCCATCGAAATGAAATAAGGGTGACGCAGCGACATCAATGGCGACCTGCCCGGCTTCACCGGCACCCACCTCTTCGTGCTTTTCATTCAGCGCTACGACACGATGCCCCAGCGATGAAAAACCCATGGCACCCTCTTTGACCGGATGCGCCAGGCCGTGGAAGTTGCAGCAGGTCATGCCCGTTTCAGTCTGGCCGTAGTGATCTTTCACCTCACAAAAGTGACGACGCCGAATCCAGTTCACCACTTCCGGGTTCAATGGTTCACCGGCGCTACTCGCTACCCGAAGCCCAAGATTTTCACCTTCAGGCAGCACGTGATCATTCGCTTTTAACAATCTATAGGCCGTAGGCGCCGCCGCAAGATTTGTGATCTTGTATTTGCGGATCATGTCGTAGGTGCTTTCAGGGGTGAACGCGTTGGGGTTGAAGTGGGTAGCGTGACCCATCAGCAACGGCCCGATGACCGCGTAATACAAGCCGTAGGCCCAACCCGGATCGGCTACGTTCCAAAATGTATCGCTGTCACGAAGACCCACCGCATCGCGCATGTAAACGTAGAATGACAACAGTGCTCGGGCTGGAACAGACACCCCTTTGGGCTTGCCCACGGTGCCCGAGGTGAACATTTGCAGGAAAGGATCAGTACCCTTGATCAGCACCGGCTCACAGTGATCGGACTGCTCGCCCAGCGCCTGGTAAAAATCAGCATCACCATGGCCAGCTTCCGCCGAATCGACACACAGTACCGGCGGGCAGTTTTTAACATCGTCCAGTTTTGAACGGTTTGCCGGGTTGGTAACAATCAATTTGGTGCTCGCCCGTTCCAGGCGGTATTCGATGGCGCCAGATCCGAACGCAGTAAATAGCGGTTGATAAACAGCGCCAATGCGCCAAGCGCCCGCCATAACGATGAGCAGCTCCGGTGTGCGCGGTAACAAACCCGCAACACGGTCGCCCTTGCCCACCCCCTGCAACTTCAGGTAATTGGCGAAACGGGCGGACGCCTGTTTCAGCTCGGCAAAGGTAAGAACGCCGTCACCGCCGGCTTCCGTCTCGTAATACAGCACAACTTTTTCGGCATTGGCTGCCCATTTATCGCAAATTTCATGGCAAACATTCAGCCCGCTGTCCAGGCGCCCGTCCAATACCTCTGCCTCCAGAGCAGCAAGGTCAAAATGTTTGTACGCATCGACGTATTCCGGAAGGCTCATTTTTTGCTCCTGTTATTTTTGTCCGTGGTTCTACGTGCATCAGATTTATCATAGGTGCCAGTTTACGTAAAGGTAAACTTTAGGCCAAGACAACTCATATCAACCGGTATCTACTTGTTAGCGCGCAATAACTTTGTAAAAAGGGCTCACCAAATCGGCGATAATTTTCTGCCGCGACGGCTCGGACTTCCAGGCAGTTTACCTGCGCCGCTGAATTGGCGCATTACGGTTAAATAATGGCTCGCCCATAGCAATCAAAACCCTACCGCTTGCCTAAAAACCGCGGTTGCTCAATACCATGGTGCCGCAGCCACCGATATATAGTGGGCCGGGACACATCAAAGCGCCTGGCGACTTCGGTAATGTTCCACCGATAGGTTTCAAGTGCCAGCAGCAGACAACGCCGCCTGTCAGGGCTTTCGCTCGGCTCTGTGGGCACAGACACACTCTTTTGCTTCAAACAGACTTCTGGCAGATCTTCGGCGGTGATTTCGTGGTTATCACAGGTGGCTTCCGCAAAAGCCAAAGCGTTGACCAATTCACGAATATTTCCTGGCCAGTGGTACGCCAGCATGGCGCTCATGGCGTCGGCTCGAATGTGGACGTCCTGGACTTGACCCTGCTTTATCAGCTTTCGCAATACACTGTTAATAACATGCTGGCGATCGGCTCTCTGACACAGCAAGGGCAATTTCAGAGTCGCGCCGTTCAAGCGATAGTATAGGTCTGAGCGGAAAGCCCCCGTCTGAATCAGCTGCTCAAGATTCTGATGCGTTGCCGCCATGAAACGGCAGTTCACCCGAATCGGTACCTCTGCGCCAACCGGTAGAACTTCACCTTCTGCAAGCACCCGCAACAACCGGGTCTGCAAATGCAGGGGCATGTCGCCGATTTCGTCCAAAAACAGCGTTCCACCTTCTGCCTGTTGAATCAGGCCGCGCATGCCTTTGGCACGCGCGCCGGTAAACGCGCCGGCCACGTAGCCGAACAGCTCACTTTCAATCAGGGATTCTGGAATTGCCGCACAGTTAACAGCGATGAACGCGCCGCTCGCGCGGCTGCCTGACTGATGTATGGCCTTGGCCAGAACTTCTTTGCCAGTACCCGTTTCACCAAGAATCAGTAGCCCCACATCGCGATTTCGCAGGCGCTTGGCCAACGAAAGGGTACGCCGCATGACCGGGTCGTCTGCGGCCAGCTGATCCAATTCCGGCACGCGTTCGTCGTTACTGGCCTTTACGCTACCGGAGTAATCGGCCGGTTTGGCTTTTGGTTTGATCAGTGTGGCAAACAAGGTGTCTTTATTGGCGTGATGCCTGAAGGCCTTGACCTGATCATCATGATCGTAAGGAATGCTCCAGATATCTCGAAGATCGCATTCAAACAATTCGGTTACCTCGGAAACCCCATCCATAAGGCCGGCTGCATTTTCGGGCATGAGCGAGCGTCCCGCCGTATTAGCGGCTTCGATGCGACCACCTTCGTCAATCGCAAGTAGATACTGGCCATTGACCTGGACAAATTCACGGGAAACGCCGCAGCGTAGAACGGTCTGGTTACGGTAGCGACGTAAAAAATAAGCGTCTTCGATCAAGCGTGCATAAAGCTGGGTTAAATGCAGCGCGAACGTCTGGCTTTCACGGGCATTTGGCGAGTCCAGGGCCGATATGTCGAGCACCGCAAGCAAATTGCCAGAAGGGTCACGAATCGGCGCCGACGTGCAAGTAAGGCTGATGTGCGTTGCATCGAAATGATCAACTCGGTGGCAGGTCAACGCTTGCTGTTCCTGAATGCAGGTGCCCACAGCGCAAGTGCCGGCATACTGCTCGTTCCAATCGGCACCTAGATAAAGCCCGGCTTTGCGCAAACGCCGGTCGTAGCGTCGGTCGCCAAGATATTGAACGGTAATTCCCCGGTGGTCGGTCAACAGCACCACGTAACCCAGGCCCGCAATAATCCCGTAAAGCTGGTCTACCCCTGCCCGGGCTACGTTCAGGAATTCGTCCACCGAGTCCTGGTGCTCGCGCAAGGTCTGCTGCGTAACAATGCGGGCGCTGCGCGGCCGGCTCGGGTCCATACCGTAGTCTTCAATGCAGCGCTTCCAGGATCGCCCGATCAACTCGGCGCTTGGTGTTAACGCAGGGCAAGAGTCTTTCGCCGCAAAGTTCAAGATTGAATGAATATGACGACTCTGCGCCAGCTGATGGGTCATAACAGGCCTCGCGATGCTGTACTCATTTTGTTGTTGTTCACAACGGATATAAAGGCAACCAATAAAGAGCATAGACCGCACAACTCCATAACGACATGTTTCGTTAGTACCGGCTGCGTTACACCTGTAACGCTATTGAACTCTGCGGTGTGTCAGGTGTAACGCCGAAACCCTCTAACGCCGGTTCTAACATCTTGCGCCACACAGTTTAGAAATATTTACGTCATTATTTTCAATGTCTTATATTTCGAAGGTTTTTCTGAAAGAACTGGCATGCCTGCTGCAACCTGATAATTGTCATGAAAGGATCAATTCCTGCAGTGGGTGCCACCTGCAATTAAGTGCCAGGCACCCCGGTAACAAAAACAATCCAACACCGGAAAGCGACGATGACGGAGACCAAGATGACGGAAGCCAAAATGACAGCGACCCAACAAGCCAGACAATGGCTTGAAAATTTTGAGGAGACCCTGAACTCGGATAACCCCGCGCAAGCCGCCGATCTATTCGAAGACAGTGGTTTCTGGCGCGACCTGGTCACCATGACCTGGAATATCAAAACGATGGAAGGGCGTGAAGCCATTCGCGATATGCTCAGCGCCACGGCTCAGCGAACCCGGCCCACAAACTGGCAGATTTCCGAAGAGGCCACCGAACAGGACGGCGTGATCGACGCCTGGGTCACCTTCGAAACCGTTAATGCCATCGGCAAGGGCCATCTGCGCTTGCGCAACGGCCATGCATGGACACTGCTGACAACCATGCAGGAGCTGAAGGAATTTCCGGAGAAGCGCAAATTCCGCCGCGCCAAGGGCGCAGAGCACGGCGCCAGCAAATCCCGTAAATCCTGGCTCGAAACCCTGCAAGACGAGCAGCAGGAATTAGGTTATAGCCGCCAGCCTTACTGCGTCATTATCGGCGGCGGCCAGGGTGGTATTGCCCTGGCCGCCCGGTTGAAGCAACTGGACGTGCCCACCCTTGTGATAGAACGCAGCGCCAAAGCCGGCGACTCCTGGCGCAACCGTTATAAGTCCCTGTGTCTGCACGACCCGGTATGGTACGACCACCTGCCTTATTTACCTTTCCCCGATCACTGGCCCGTTTTTGCACCAAAAGACAAAATTGGTGATTGGCTGGAAATGTACACAAAAATCATGGAACTCAACTATTGGAGTTCTACCGAATGCACCGCAGCCCGCTATGATGAGGCCAGTAAAGAGTGGGTAGTAAACGTGGTTCGTGACGGCGAAAAGGTGACCCTGCGCCCGCAACAACTGGTACTGGCCACCGGCATGTCCGGCATCCCGAATATTCCCGACATTCCAGGTATGGACACGTTTGAAGGCGAGCAACATCACTCCAGCCGGCATCCCGGCGGCGACGCCTTCAAAGGTAAAAAGTGCGTGATTCTTGGCGCCAATAACTCTGCTCACGACATCTGTGCGGCGCTTTGGGAAAACAACGCCGACGTGACTATGATTCAGCGCTCATCGACTCACATCATCAAGTCGGACACCTTGATGGATGATGTTCTTGGCGGGCTCTATTCGGAACAGGCGGTTGCCGATGGCATGACAACGGAAAAGGCTGACCTTACCTTTGCGTCTGTACCTTTCCGAATCATGCCTGATTTCCATATTCCGGTTTATCAACAGGTGGCCGAAAAGGACGCCGATTTCTACGGACGGCTGAAAAAAGCCGGATTTATGCTGGACTTCGGTGACGACGGTTCCGGTCTGTTTATGAAGTATCTTCGCCGGGGATCGGGTTACTACATTGATGTGGGTGCGTCAGAGTTGGTCGCAGACGGCGAGATAAAACTGAAAAGCGGCGTCAGTATCGAACACATCAACCCACACTCTGTGACCCTGACAGACGGCACAGAGCTGCCTGCTGATCTGATTGTTTACGCCACCGGTTTTGGCTCTATGAACGGCTGGGCGGCACGCATTATTTCTGAAGAAGTTGCTGACAAGGTGGGTAAATGTTGGGGTATGGGATCAGACACCACCAAAGACCCAGGCCCGTGGGAAGGCGAACTGAGGAACATGTGGAAACCTACGCAACAGGAGGCCCTGTGGTTCCACGGCGGCAACCTGCACCAGTCCCGGCACTATTCGCTGTATCTGGCGCTGCAGCTAAAAGCGCGTAAGGAAGGCATTGATACGCCGGTGTATGGACAAGAATCGGTGCATCATTTGTCTTGATTAACCACAAGGGCTGCCGTAACGGTCAGCCCTTGTTATTTCCTTCCAGTTGCTCTGTACCGGTTAATCTTTATCGGATACTCTCTACCAGTTAAACTCTGCTGGTTTTACTCTGGATTGTAAAGCCGCTGAATACTGGAAAAATCCAGATCCGCGTTGCCCTGCCCGGCGTGCAGCGAGAACAGGTTCCGAGCCAGTGAGCCCATGGGAATCGACGCCTGGTTTTTCACCGCGTTGTCGAATGCCAGGCCCAAGTCTTTGGTCATCAGCTTCACCAAAAAACCGCCTTCGTAGTTGCGTGATGCCGGCGCCGCTTCCATCACTCCCGGCCAGGGGTTGTATACGTTCAACGCCCAGTTACCGCCAGAACTTTGCTTCATAATTTCCGACAGTACCGCTGGGTCCAGCCCGTTCTTAACACCCAGAGCCAGTGCTTCGCTGGTGCCCGCCATCAGAATGGCCAGCAACATGTTGTTGCAGATTTTGGCCACCTGCCCCGAACCGTGTTCACCAGCGCGAAAAATATTCTTACCCATGCCCTGCAAAATGGGCTGGGCCGCTGCGTAATCGGCTTCAGAGCCACCGCAGATAAAGGTGAGCGTGCCGGCCTTTGCACCACCGACACCACCGGACACCGGTGCATCCAGAAAGCGGAGTTTGTGTTCTGAGGCTTGCGCCGCTACTTTTTTGGCTGTTTCCGGGGCAATGGTCGAAGAATCTATCACCAGAGTGCCTTCAGGAAGCGCGGACAGTAAGCCTTCATCGCCCAGATAAACCGCTTCTACATGCTGCCCGGCAGGCAGCATGGTTATCACACACTCGGCGCCTTTAACGGCTTCGTGGGCGGTATTGGCGCTGCTTGCACCTTCGGCTTTCAGCGCGCTGACGGCGTCTGCCGACAAATCAAACACGGTGACCTGGTGGCCGGCTTTCAGCAGATTACTGGCCATAGGGCCGCCCATATTACCAAGGCCAATAAATGAAATAATTGCCATCGTATTTCCCTCTTTTGTTTTAGTGCGGCTTCTTTTTTTAAGTGCTATTAAGTGCTACTAAATGCTGTTAAGTGCTCTGCTTATGGCGGCTCTAAACAGGCTCAAACAAAAAAACCGTTAATCCATTCGCTATCAATGTCCCCCAGGGTGGCGTAACGCCATCTTGGTTGCTGGTCTTTGTCGATCAGCAGAGCCCGCACACCCTCGGCAAACTCACCTTTGCTAAGGCAGTTGGTCGACAGCAGCAATTCTTTGTCAAATATCTGCTTCAATCCATCCAGGCGGCAGCGGTGCATGTGTTCCCACACCAACGCAAAAGCCACCGGCGACGCTGCCGCGAGCGGCTTCACGGCTTTGGCCAGCCAGCCATCGCCAGACGCCAATTCCTTCAACTGGGCAATGGTCTGCTCCAGAGTGTCGGCGTCGGTGGCGCGGTTGATCTCATCAAAGTGATCGCGAACGGGTGAAGCTGGCTGCGCATCGGCGCTGCGTTGCTCAAACTGACGCAATACCGAACCTACGATCTCCTGACCATGGCGTTTGTGCCAGTCGGCGCCAGTCAGTTCGGCAACCACCTGAGCCTTTAACTCGTGCTTTATAAAACGATCAGCCATACCGGTGAACAGCGCATCGGCGCCGTTCATACGGGCGCCCGTCAGGCCTAAAAACAGACCGGTGCGGCCGGGGCAGCGATTGAGAAACCAGCCGCCGCCCACATCCGGGTAGAGCCCGATGGTAGTTTCAGGCATCGCCAGTTTTGAGCTTTCGGTCACGACCCGATGGGAAGCACCCTGCATGATGCCCATGCCGCCGCCCATTACAATGCCGTGGCCCCAGCACACAATCGGTTTAGGGTAGCTGTGAATCAGATAGTCCAGTTCGTATTCTTCGGTAAAAAACGCCTTGCCAATATCAGCGCTTCCGGCCTCTGTCATACTGCGATACAGCGCAACAATGTCGCCGCCGGAACAAAACGCCTTGTCGCCTTCGGCTTCCATCCACACAGCGCGTACCCGGTCATCTTCAGCCCAGGCTTTCAGCTGTGGCGTCAGCAGGCGAATCATTTCCAGTGACAGAGAGTTCAGCGAGCGCGGCGCGTTCAGGCGCACGACTCCGATGGTGGCGTCGCCTGACGTTTGCCACTGTTCAAAAACAATCGGTTGATCACTCATGGTGAATCCTTGGTCCCGTGTGTCGGATTGGCGTTAGCGGTTTTTCCACTGCGGCTTGCGCTTGCCTAAAAACGCAGTGACGCCTTCTTTCTGATCTTCGGTGAAAAACAGCTCGATGAACAGTTCCCGCTCCAAGCGCCAGCCGTCCTCATGGTTATGACCGCCGCGCACGTTCATGATCAGATTCTTACAGCGAGAAATGGACGACGGGCTTTGCTTGCAAGCGCCTTCTGCCAGTTCCAAAGCTTTCGCCAAGCCTTGGCCAGTGGGAACCACTTCTTCGACCAGACCAATGCTCAGAGCTTTGTCGGCTTTCAGGCGCTCACCACACAGAATCATGCGCTTGGCCCAACCTTCGCCCACCAGCCATGGCAGGTTTTGAGTGCCGCCAGCGCAGGGCAGCAGACCGACGGCTGCTTCTGGCAGAGCCATTTGCGCGTGCTCTTCAGCGATACGGATATCACAGGCCAACGCGCATTCCAGGCCGCCACCCATGGCGTAACCGTTAATGGCCGCAATGGACACGCCGCGGAAGTGGGTTAGCGCGTCAAACGCTGCGCCAAAAGCCCGGGACATTTCTGTGGCGCGGGCAATGTCGCCGTCGGCAAAGGCATTCAGATCCGCTCCAGCAGAAAAGAATTTCTCGCCTTGGCCAGTAACCACCAACGCAAAAATGTCTTTGTCAGCGTTCAATTCAGCGATCGTGTGTTGTAATTTGCTTAACGAGTCGCGGGTCCAGGTGTTCGCCGGTGGGTTGCTGATGGTCAGCACGGCAATGTGGCCGCGCTTTTCCAGTTGCAGCTTGTCGCTCTTAAAATCGAGTGTGTCGCTCATAAGATCTCCGCAATGTGTTGTTGAATGGCTTTCGCTATTGAATCGCTTCTGCTATTGAATCGCTTCCGCGACGCCGTGCTCCAGAATGCGGCGAGCCACAATCAGGCGCATGACTTCGTTGGTGCCTTCCAGAATCTGGTGCACCCGCAAGTCCCGTAGGTATCGCTCAAGAGGGTATTCACGAATATAGCCGTAGCCACCGTGCAATTGCAGGGCATCGTTGACCACGTCGAAACACACGTCGGTGGCAAAGCGTTTGGCCATGGCACAGTGCAGTGTCGCTTCAGGATCGCCGTTGTCTAATTTGAACGCGCCCAGGCGCACCATTTGCCGCGCTGCAACCAGATTGGTGGCCATATCCGCCAGTTTAAATTGCAGAGCCTGAAACGCCGCCAGCGGTTTGCCAAACTGGGCGCGGGCGTGCATGTAGTCACGGGCACGTAGCAACGCCGCCTGGGCACCGCCCAGGGAACAGGTGGCGATGTTCAAGCGGCCACCGTCAAGGCCCTTCATGGCAATGGCAAAACCCTCGCCTTCGGCGCCAAGGCGGTTGGCCACCGGCGCCCGCACATTTTCAAGTGTGACTGAGCGGGTCGGTTGGCTGTGCCAGCCCATTTTTTTTTCATTTTTGCCATAGGACACGCCGTCGGCGTCCGCCGGAATCAAAAACGCAGAAATGCCTTTGGCACCGCTGTCCAGGCCGCCGGTACGAGCCATCAGAATCAACACATCGGTTGCCCCGGCACCGGAAATAAAAACCTTGCTGCCGTTGATGACGTAATCATCGCCATTCCGTTCTGCTTTGGTGCGCAGGCTTGCTGCATCGGACCCTGCGCCGGGCTCTGTCAGGCAATAAGACGCCAGTTTTTCACCGCTGGCCAAGGTAGGCACCACATTTTGTTTGACCTCGTCTGTGCCAAAACTGGCCAGCATCCAGGTCGCCATGTTGTGAATGGTAATGAATGCTGCGGTAGAGGGACAAGCCGCGGCCAGCTCCTCTACAATCACCGCGGTATCTTGGCGCGAAAGCCCCATACCACCACAGGCTTCAGGTGTATAAAGCCCGCAAAAACCCATTTCTCCCGCCTGACGCAATACGTCTCTCGGGAAAATACTCTCCTCGTCCCAATGCGCAGCGAAAGGCGCCATGGATTTTTGCGCGAATGCCCGCGCTGCCTCACGAAACGCCTGCTGGTCTTCAGTCAGGTCAAAGTTCATAGCTGACTCCTGTTCGTATGCCGCCTGCCTGATTAGCAAACTTGTGTATCAGGCAGACGGGACACTGCGAATCAACGCAACTGAATAGAGAAGTTGGCGTCGGTGCTGGTGGCTTCCGAGCTGAACCAGCGCGAGGTGACGGTTTTGGTTTCGGTGTAGAAACGCACGGCCTGCTTGCCGTAAGCATGCTGATCACCGTAGAAAGAACCTTTCCAGCCGGTGAACGAGAAGAACGGCAGGGGCACCGGAATGGGGATATTCACACCCACCTGGCCGACTTCAATTTCGTGCTGGAAGCGACGGGCTGCACCACCAGAGCCGGTGAATATAGACGTACCATTGCCGTAAGGGCTGCGATTAATGAATTCGATAGCTTCGCCCAGAGAATCAACTTCAGAGCAGCAAAGCACCGGACCGAAGATCTCTTCGTTGTAAATGTCCATTTCGCTGGTCACACCGGCGAACAGTGTAGGGCCTACCCAGTTGCCATTCGGCAAACCGTCCACGGTGCAATTACGGCCGTCCAACAGCAGCTGGGCACCCTGGGCTTCACCCGTTGCGATCAGCGCCTCAACACGCTCTTTGGCTTTCGGGCTGATAACCGGGCCGTAGCTGGCGCCGGAATCGTTCCAGGCGCCGGGGCGCACTTTTGCCATAGCTTCTTTTAATTGCGGAATCCACTGCTTGGCTTCGCCCACGAATACCGCAACCGAGATGGCCATGCAGCGCTGCCCTGCGGCGCCCACAGAGGCGCCTACAAGAGCGTTGAGCACCTGCTGCCTGTCGGCATCCGGCATGATAACCATGTGGTTTTTAGCGCCTGCGAAAGACTGCACACGCTTCATATTGCGGGTGCCGGTTTCATAGATGTAGCGCCCAACCGGCACAGAACCGACAAAGGAAATGGCTTTAACGGCAGGATCGGTCAGCAGGGTATCTACCTGCTCTTTACCACCGTGAACAACCTGCAGCACGCCTTTAGGCGCGCCAGCCTGTGCGAATAATTCCGCAAGACGTGTCGGCGTCAGGGGGTCCTGTTCCGACGGCTTCAGAATAAAGGTGTTACCGCAGGCAATAGCCATGGGGAACATCCACAAGGGAATCATTGCGGGGAAGTTGAACGGAGTAATACCGGTGCACACACCCAACGGCTGAATCCAGGAGTGGGTGTCGACTTCGCGGGCCACGTTTTCAACGGTTTCGCCCATCATCATCGACGCGACGTTAGCGGCGTGCTCAACCACTTCGATACCGCGCCACACATCGCCCTTTGCATCATCAAATGTTTTTCCGGTTTCCTGGGCCAGGATTTCGGCAATTTCATCGTGGTGTTCTTTCAGCAACGCCTGATAGCGCAGCATCACCCTTGCCCGCTCTGACACTGGCACTTCTTTCCAGGTTTTGAAGGTTTCAACCGCAAAATCGATGGCCTTGCGCATCTCTGCAGGCGTTGTACTAGGGGCCCTGGCGATGACTTCATTGGTAGCGGGATTGGTCACGTCAATCCAGTTATCGGTCTGGCTTTGAACAAATTCACCTGCAAGGTACAGAGGGACATTTTTCATAGGGCGGATCCTGCGTGTTGTGTAGATCGAGAGTTTTGTTGTTGTGCAAATGTTGAGCGATGCCGGATTATCGTGCGGATTAGCTCAAGCGTGTCATTCAGACTAGCACGGTAATTGGAGCCGTGTGATTGACTAAGTTTCGCCAATGATGGACTATCTTTCGATCACGAAAAGCGGGGATTCCACATGGCCCTAATGTCGCAATGGCCGGCGCCGCCCGACAGCGTACGCTACTTGCTACCCGAACCCAGTGTTCAACTTCTAAGCTCGCACCCGCTTACCCGCGAGCTTTACCCCATCGCTTTCGGGCATTACCGGCGGGCAAGTGGGCACCACATGCACCGGGAGCAGCCTGCAGATCATTTGCTGATTTATTGCAGCGACGGTCAGGGATTTTTGAATGTGAATGGCCAGGCTTTTACCGTGAATGCAGGCGACTTGTTGTTACTGCCGACCGGTGTCAGTCATCGTTATACCGCCGACCCAGCCAACCCCTGGACAATTCACTGGGTGCATTACACTGGCCCTTTGGCCGAGGCGTTTAATGGCCACATGGGGTTCGACGGGCAAACACCCGTGCTATACATCGGCCGCCAGCCAAGGTTATTGGTCGACTTCAACGGCTTACTGTCGGTGCGGCAAACCGGCTTTCGCACCAGCGGACTGATTCACGTAGCCAATCGCCTGCGGCAAATGCTGGCGGCAATACCGATGATTGCAGAACACAGTGAACAAGACGCCGGTCCGGATCTGGAAGTGTTGAATAGTTATATGCGGGAAAATCTGGAACAAAGGCTGACACTGGAGCAACTGGCGGAATTGGCTGGTTTGTCGCCGGCGCATTTTGCTACCCGCTATCGCGAGCGCACGGGCATTTCGCCCATCCAGCACTTTTTGCGCTTAAAAGTGGAGCGCTCTTGCCAGTTGCTGGATAGTACAACGCTTCCGTTCGCGGCAATAAGCCGCCAGTTGGGCTACGATGATGCCTACTACTTTTCACGACTGTTCAAGAAGATCATGGGAAAGTCACCGCGGGATTATAGACACACCGCACGGCACTAACTAAATGGAAGCGTAAGATACGTCTGCACAATATTAGCAAGCGGCTGTTACGAAATTGATCTGGGGCAACGCTCTATTTTGATTGATTCCGTAGGCTCCGCGAGACTATTTAATGAGCGTCTTTCAGGAGAATAACATGGCTGCAGAACCCATTGTGCTGTTCGATAACGGGCACCACAAATGTTTGATGTTTGATTCGCTGGTTATTGGTGAAGGCGTTCAGTCAAACCAGTTTCTGCTGGTAGATGGCAAACACGAAGCTCTGATTGACCCGGGTGGTGATCTTACCTTTACGCCGCTGGCCGTGGCGGCATCGCGCTTCATGAATATTCGCGAATTGGATTACGTATTCGCATCACACCAGGACCCGGACATTATTGGCGCTATTGACCGTTGGCTGGCACACACCCGCGCCAAAGTGGTGACGTCCAAACTATGGGCTCGCTTCCTGCCTCATCTGGTGTCTAACCTTGTGTCTAAACTGCCGGGCGGCAACGTTTTTGATCGCATTATCGCGATACCGGATGTCGGAGCGAATGTTCGCTTTGGAGACACTTACGTTCAATGTTTACCCGCCCACTTCATGCACTCGGTGGGTAACATTCAGTTTTACGATCCGATCGCGAAAATTTTATTTTCCGGGGATTTAGGCGCGTCTATGGGCTGCCCCGATGAACACCTTCCGGTAACCGATTTCGACAAGCATATTCCTTACATGATGGGCTTTCACCGCCGTTATATTGCCTCGCAGAAGGTATGCCGTCTGTGGGCCAATATGATTCGGGAAATGGATGTACAGGCCATTGTGCCTCAGCATGGCAAACGCTTTGAAGGCCCGGAAATGGTGGAACGCTTTCTGAACTGGGTCAGCTCGGTAGAGTGCGGTATCGACCTGGTGACTCAGGATAACTACCGCCCACCGGTAGATTACGTCTAAAAGGAATAAACTCTGTTCCCTCCCTTCGTTGTCCAGTAAAATCTTGCGCTCTTAAAAGAGTTTCAACGGGGCCTATAAAAAGTTTCAACGGGACTTGAAAGAGCCCCACTCAGCAATCAACGAGGCAGCGCACATGGGCAGAGCCTATCAGAACCGCAAACAATCGATGGCCAAAACGGCCGACGCCAAGACCAAGGTTTACAGCAAGTACGGTCGTGAAATCTATATGTCGGCTAAATCCGGCGGCACCGACCCAGACGGCAACCTGTCCCTTCGTGGACTGATTGATCGCGCCAAAAAAGACCAGGTCCCCAGCCACGTTATTGAAAAAGCCATCGACAAGGCTCGCGGCGGTACTGGAGAAGACTACTCACCAGCGCGCTATGAAGGCTATGGTCCAGGCAACTGCATGGTGATTGTGGACTGCCTGACCGACAACCCAAACCGCACATTTGGTGACGTGCGCCTGGCGTTCACCAAAACCAAAGCCAGAATCGGCACTCCGGGTACGGTCGCCCACATGTTCGACCATTGCGCAATTTTTGCCTTCAAGGGGCAAGATGAAGACGCCGTTCTGGAAGCGCTGATGGATGCCGATGTGGACGTAACCGACATCGAATCTGAAGACGAACTGATCACTGTGTTCGCGCCTCACACTGAATACGCCAAGGCACACCAGGCGCTGATAGACGCGTTTGAAGGTATTGATTTCGACGCTGACGACATTCAGTTTTTAGCGAAAACGACCACTGAAGTCACCGGTGATGACATTCCAATGTTCGAGAAATTCCTGGATATGCTGAATGACCTGGACGATGTTCAGAATGTATTCCACAACGCGGAACTGCCGCCGGAAAAAACATCTTAAGCAGTAAATTTTTCGGCTATGACTACTTCACTCACTGACGCGCGCAAGCCCCGCGTTATTATTGTAAAAACCGGCGAAACCTACCCACAGATTCGCGAACGCAGTGGCGATTTCGAATCCTGGTTTGTTCGCGGATTGGCGTCGGCTCCCTGGCTATGGTGAGCAACCGCGACCCTTGAGGCGAGCGAACCGCACAGTGGCTGACTGCTGCGGTTTTCGGAATTGGTTGTTTCTAGGCGGTATTAAAATACTGCAATAAATGCCGGCATCTGTGATGGATTGAGGTATTTGTGCGGCTAGGGGTCAGGGTGTTGAAAACCGCCCGCGCTTTTCGCAAAGCTCAACGCCACACTCATACCTCCTCATGCTGCTTTGGTAAAAATAGCCACATCCTTTCTCGGTACCTCTAAGCTCCACTGATGCTGTTTCGCTATCGACTCCAGTGTTTCTTCTTTGTAAAACACCACGTGAGTCGGGTCACGCCGGTAGTGCCAGCTTGCAAAGCGAGTGTCGTCCGTCTGAAAGCAGGTCATTACGGCCAGCAAACCGCCAGGTTTCAACAGTCCATCTAGCTGGCGCAAAACCGACGCAGGCTGGTGCAAATGTTCCAGCACTTCCGTGCAGGTAATGAAGTCGTATTGTTGCTGCAAGACATCAGGCTGCGGATAGAAGAACGGATCGTACAGCGCCATGGTCATACCGACTTCCTTCAGCATACCAGCCAGCACAGGGCCAGGGCCGCAGCCGAAATCCAAGCCGTTCGCTCCGCGGGGAAGTTGAGTCAATAATGGATCGGCCACCTTGGACAGAAAACGAAGGTAACCGGGATCACCCGGGTTGTTGTCGTGGTATTGGTAGATGGCTTTTTCCTGCTCTGCACTTAAACGACACTCAGGGGCCATCACGGTGCACTGGCATTCCCGGCAGCGCAAATAGCGCTGTTGCTTAATGCTCTGAAAGTGCTGCAACTCGGCCCGCTCGCAGACGGGACAGTTCATCGAAAGCGTTGGGGGCATGGGGCGATTCTGGTTGGGTTCGGCGGGCGTTATCTGGCAACAATGGCAGAGGCGGGTATTCACGTCCAGCGCTCTGGTTAACACTCTGGCGATTAAACCCGTGCCTACTGTCAGCTGCTACCGGCGCGCTCGCCTGTTATAATGCACCGCTTAATTGAACCCACACCCAGCCGGTGCCCTGCATGACCCAGTCTTCTTCCACACGCCTGAACAAATACATCAGCGAGAGCGGCATTTGTTCGCGGCGCGAGGCCGACCGATATATCGAGCAGGGTAATGTGCGTATCAACGGCAAGCGAGCCAGCGTTGGCGATCAGGTATTGCCGACGGATACGGTGATGGTCAACGGCCAAATCATTGAACCCCGTGCTGAGGAAGATCAGGTATTCATCGCTCTGAACAAGCCGGTGGGCGTTGTCAGCACCACCGACAGCGCCGAGCGCGACAATATCCAGCGCTTTGTCGGGCACACGGTGAGAATTTTCCCTATCGGCCGACTAGACAAGGATTCTCAAGGGCTGATTTTTATGACCAGCAACGGCGATCTGGTCAACAAGATCCTGCGGGCGGGTAATAATCACGAGAAAGAGTACTTGGTCACCGTTGATAAACCCATCACCAAGACCTTTATTGATGGTATGGCCGGCGGGGTGCCGATTTTGGGTACGGTTACAAAAAAATGCCGGGTGTCGCAGGAATCGCGCTTTGTGTTCCGCATTGTTCTGGTACAAGGCCTGAATCGGCAGATTAGACGTATGGCAGAGCATTTTGGCTTTGACGTAACGCGCCTGGAACGGCAGCGCATTATGAATATTAGCCTGGGCAATCTGCCCGTAGGCCAATGGCGGGATTTAACATCGAAAGAATTGGCGGTGCTGATGGACAGCATTCGGGATTCGTCATCCGATGCGCCGGCGGCGCCTCAAAAGCCCACCGGTAAGACGAAGCCCACCACTGCTCCTGCGCAAAAGCGCGAGAGCCACAAACCACGCTCCAGCAACAAGTCACCTGCCCGGCCAGCTACCAAATCTGCAGGCAAGCCCGGCGGACGGCCAGACAACCGCGCAGGGGCAAAGCCTGCGGCGCGGCCAAAACCCAAACCGAAGAAGCAGCGCCAGCGCAGTCCTAAACGCTAGCACAGGCTTTCGTCTATTTTCCCTATCGGCACTCTTCTAGGCTACTCAGGCTAGCACTACTCCGGCACTATTTTTGGTCTATTCGTCTTTGATCGCAGGCGTAGGCCGCACCAGTATTTCGTTCACGTCTACATGAGCGGGTTGGGCCACGGCGTACATCACTGCGTTGGCAACGTCGTCTGGATGCAGTGCGTTGTCTGGCTGTTGGTCAAAGAAGGGCGTGTCTACCATGCCCGGCTCGATCAGGGTGACTCGAATACCGGAGCCCCGCAGCTCTTCGCGAGCGCCATATCCAATGGCCGACACCGCCCATTTAGTCGCGCTGTACATAGATCCCGGAATGGTTACCCGTCCCGCGGCAGAGCCCGTCAGTAACAGGTGCCCACGGCTTTCCCTCAACGCTGGCAGGCAGTGCTGCACGGTCAGGCCAACACCGTAGATATTGGTCAGAATCATGTCTTTCCAGACTTCCGCATCGGCACCGCTGAAGCCGCCGGGTTCACCCCCGCGGCCGGCGTTGGCGAATACGGCATCGATGCGACCAAAAGCGACCAGCGCTTTTTTCACCATTTCACGCTGGTCTGTGTCGCTTTGTACATCGCAGCGCACCGTTAATACCTGCTCTTTACCGCCCAGTTCCTGTTGCAACTTGTGCAGTTTATCTTCCGAGCGGGCCGCCAGTACCAGCCGATAACCCTGTTTGGCTGCTGCCCGCGCGGTAGCCGCGCCAATACCTGAAGATGCGCCTGTAATCAGTAGTACGGGTTGATCGCTCATAATTCGTTTCACCGTGGTCAATGAATGTTAATAACCCTTACTTACTTTAGGCCGCCGGCTCACAGTTTCAACTGCGAGCGGTATAGAATCTGGCAACAAACGCGTGCTTATGTGATGCTTAAAACAGAAGCTGCAAGCGGTTAGAGAGGCATTTTATGATGTGGTTTTTGTATTTACTGATATTTATCGGGCTGTCTTTGCTGGTTTTTTTAGCCGTATCGTTCGTGCTGTTCCGGCCAGACGACTACTCAGCGTTTGATAGCCATGATTTCAAATCCCGCACCGCCCTGCCTAGCACCGCCAACAAAGACGTGATCGAGCGCGTGCGCAATATGGGTAACGACCTGCGTGGCGTTAGAGGTCGGGCGCGAATTCTTGCCATACGCAAGTATATGGACAGCATCAGCGATGACCTGCACATGGTGTCTACCGTCACCGCAACCGACGAGCCCCGCGGTGAATGGGTGGTGGCCCCCGGCGCCGATACTCGTCGGCGTATTTTGTACATTCATGGCGGCGCATGGATGGCAGGTAGCCCGCGCAGCCATCGCAGTATAACCGATCAGCTGTCGCAAGTTAGCGAGGCCGCAGTGTTTGCGGTGGACTATCGGCTGATGCCGGAGTATCGCTATATGGCCGGCGTGGAAGACTGTCGCAAGGCCTACGAGTGGCTGTTAAGCAACGGCCCGGAGGGCAAGCAGGAAGCTCAGATTATGGTAATTGCGGGTGATTCGGCCGGCGGCGGCCATACTCTAGCGCTGATTGCCTGGCTGCGCGACCAGAAACTGCGCCAGGCCGACGCGGCCATTGCCTTATCGCCGTCCACCGACATGACCATGACCGCGCCCAGCAATCGCAGCAATGTAGCCACAGACCCCATGTTGGGCCCTATGTTTAGTAGCCTACAAAAAATACCGCTTCCGGTTTTGTGGTGGTTCAGTACCGCAACTTTCCGCATGCGACCGGCCAGCCCCGTGGCTTCGCCATTACGCGGGCCACTGCATGACCTGCCACCCACGCTGATTCAGGTCAGTGACTGCGAAATGCTGGTAGATAACGCAAGACGCTACGCCGCTAAGGCGCAAGCAGAAGGCTCACCGGTGGAACTGCATATCTGGCAGGGTATGGTACACGTGTGGCAGATTTTCGGCCCTATGCTGCCAGAAGCAGACGAGGCGTTTGACGACATGGCGGAGTTTCTGCGAGCTCACACCGGCGCGGCACATCAGGCTCGGGTGGGTTAAATCTGAATCTTTCCCCGCAGCGCTTTGGTACGGCCCTTCTGCACTTTTCCGTCAGTGCGCTTGCGCTTGGCGGATTTGCTCGGTTTTGTGGCACGGCGAGCTTTTTGCGGTTTTACCGCTTGCAGGATCAACGCCTTAAGCCGCTGCAGTGCGTCGTTCTTGTTCAGTTCTAGCGTACGATGGCTCTGTGCTTTAAGCACAAGTACACCGTCTTTGCTGATGCGCTGATCGCTCAGCGCCATCAAGCGTTCTTTATAAAACAGTGGCAGCGACGAGTTCAGAATGTCAAAGCGCAAGTGCACCGCAGAGGAGACCTTGTTGACATTCTGCCCACCGGCACCCTGAGCACGGATCTGGGTGATTTCGATTTCCCAGTCCGCGAGTTCAACAGCGTTGGATAATTTAAGCATGACCTACTTTACCACGCCAGATGGAGCACTAGTCCGCAGCATGTACAAATATGCGCGCTTCTACCGGCAGGTTTGCCAACTTGCGATGCAGCCGAAATCTGAGGCGGTTGATATCGTCCGACCAATTATCCGGCAGAGCCACTTCTACCATCAGTGATGGGCCAACCTTGATGGTACTCGCACAGTCAGGGTGCAAGCCAACATCCCGCATAGCTTCGGATACACAGCTTTGCAATTCTTCAGATGGCGCAGACAAAAGCAGTTCACGCACAGCTGCCGCGGTCATTTTCACCGGAACTACCAGAAAATAGCCTGAAATCAGCACCATCATCAGCGGGTCTGCGTACCTGGCCAGATGAGCCCAGGCACCGGTTTCCAACAAAGCGGCCGCCGAAAAACCAATCAGCACGGCCGCACTCAGCGCCACGTCCATCAGCCACTGTTTCTTTTCTGCCAGCAGCAAACCGGACTGGTTGTGGCCCGTGGCCCAATGCATATAGGCCCACACCAGCGCGCAGCCAATAACACTGATTCCAGAGAAAATCAGAGCCATACCGGCGTCAACCACCTGACCACCGCTGAGCAAAGCGGCAATGGCAGAGAACAGCGAAATGACACACACCAGGGTAATCGTCAGGCCCTTTATTGCAATCACCAAGGGCTCCAAAGCACCACGGCCCAAGGGAAACGCATCGCAGGCCGGCTTGCGCATCAGGCGCGCCGCATAAACCGACAACAGGGACAACATCAAACTCACCAACGAATAGGCGCCATCAAACAGAATAACCAAAGAATCGACCCATAAGCCCCAGGTAATCCCCAGAATCGCAAACAGGGCAGCACCTATCGACGATAAAATCAGCGCCAGGTTTTCCCGCGCCAGAAAAGCAGCCATAAACACCTCCAGTGACTGGCGGCAGATACTAATGATAGATACACTGAGGCGCGAGTCGGTGGCCGACGGTTTTTCCGTCGCTAATAAGGGTAAATACGCAATTTAAGGCACTTTCTTAAGCACTTTCGTATGCGCTGTCTAACTAAGGCATTTTCTAACTAAGCCACTTTTTAATTAGGGTACTTCGAGCGTGAAAACGTCGCAAATACAGATTTTTCTGACGATTGTGCGCTTTGGCACCGTTGCCGCAGCTGCCCGCGAGCTCGGCCGCAGCCGCACCACCGTCAGCACGGCATTGGCGGCGCTGGAAGACGAGTTGGGTGCGCAGCTGTTCGAACGCAGTGGAAACCAGCTTCAGCTGACTGCTGTGGGCCACTCCATTGTGACGGACTGCCGGCGCTTTGATCAGGTAGCGGGTCAAATCATGGCGCGCTGCGAGCACCACCTCAGCGGTGCCGAAACCGCCCTGCGTATTGGCCGTGATGATTCCCTGCCCGAGTCGGCATGGCGCAGCATTTTGCAGCGTCTGAAACAACGCTTCCCCCATACCAGTATTGCGGTGTATCTGACCTCACCCCGGGAATTGCCGGCGCTGGTGGAACACCAGTCGGTGGATGTGTGTTACGGCTTGATGCCGGAACCCACCACCGAAGGCTATGAATGGCGGCGCGAGTTGGCGGATGTGCGGATGTTAACGGTGGCCGCAAGCAGCCACCCGTTGTGCCAGCTGGAACGGGTAACTCAAGACGACCTGGTGGCGCACACAGAAGTCACCTTGGCGTCGATGCGCGATATGCGCCTGGAGCCGGAATCCCCGGAAACCGCCAACTATCTGGCATTTACCCAATACGAACTTATACGGGACTCAGTGATTGATGGCGCTGGTTGGGCGGATTTACCGCTTCCACTGATTCGCGAGGCGTTGGCCAACGGCGAACTGACCACCATCCATCACCGCAGTGCCAAATGGTGGAAAGTGTTCAGCGCGCTGGAATCCGAGTATGCCCAGGGTGGCGCTGTTGTGGTCTGGCTGGGCAATGAACTAACGACCTATCTGGCCGAGGTGGCCAGTTAAAGAGCGCTACAGACTGCCATTAAGAGCCAACTGCAACGCTATCGCCGCCATCATCAAACCAATCAGGCCGTCAATGACGCGCCAGACCAGTGGCCGCGACAGCACGGGTGCCAAAGCTGCACCGCCCCAAGCCAGCAGGCTAAACCACACCACCGAAGCGGTGCTGGCGCCGATCACAAAAGCCACGGCGCTGCTTTGCTGGGCACCAATCGCCGGCACCAGCAACAATGTGTCGAGGTAAACCTGGGGGTTTAGAAGAGTGACCGCCAGCGCGGTCAATACCACCTTGCGCAAACTGCCTCGAGTGGCCGCGCCAACTTTTAACGCAGCGCGGCCCCTCAAGACACGCACGGCCGCCTGAAGCGCCAGCCAGCCCAAAAACATCACGCCTAGCCAGCGCAAAAACTCCAACGCCTGGGGCACGGCCATCAGCGCCGCGCTAACGCCGAACATGCCCAGGGTGAACAGGCAGGCATCACACACGGCACAAATAGCCGCCACCGGCCAATGGTGCTCTTGGCGAATGGCCTGGCTCAACAAGTACGCATTTTGAGCGCCAATGGCGATAATTAAACCGCCACACACCAGCAAACCGGTTAGGTAACTTTCAAGCACTCGCAGGTTCCTTTCAACAGCTTGGTTTTTTAGGGGCTGCGCAGAATATCGGCTTTACACCACAATCGCCATTAATGATCCATACCGGAGTGGTTCATATCAGAGTGGTTCATATTGGAATGGCCTGTAGCGGAGTGATTCATAGTCGAATGGTCCATCCCAACATCGTCTTCACCAGCATTATCCAGCGATCTGACCTCCAGCACGGCGTTCTGGGCCGGAATGCGCTCAAACTTAAAGGTCACAGGAATTTTCTGCCCGACCTTTAGCGGCTGCTTTAAACCCTCCAGCATCAGGTGATAGCTCAGGGGCTTGAACTCCACGCTCTGACCAGAGTCTATGCTCACACCATCCGGTAACGGTTTCATACGCATCATGCCGTTGTCTGCGAGAGTTTCATGAATTGAAACCCGTGTGGCAACCTCGCTGGTGGCGCCGGTGAAGCGTACCGCTGCGTCAGTGTGATTGTGAATGGCCATGTAGCCAACCCCGACCGCTACGCCCGGCGGCGTTGGGCGGCTCCAACCGTGCTCCACCATAACCCCGCTAACATCGGGAGTGGGAGCGGTGTCGGCCGTAGCCGTCAGCGGAATGCAACTCGCGACCGCGGCAACAACAGCGACAGCACTTACATGGCGGGCAAAGCGACGAATCAAGGAAGAATGTTCCATCAAAAGCTCCTGCAAGTTCAAAATCAGTATTCAGCATAGCCTGCCACAAACAGCCACAGCAACGCTGCGACCAATTGTCGCTGGGCCAAATCAGCCAGACGAAACACTAATTAGTGGGGCGACTTTGGCTCAACAGCAAGAGCGGCCGGACGGCCAAAATAGTAGCCCTGAAACAATTTGCAACCCATTGTCATTAACGCCAGGTATTGGCCTTCGGTTTCTACGCCTTCGGCAACCAGTTCAAGCTGATGACTGCGGGCAATACTGATAATGCTGGCGACCATGTTTTGGGCTTTGTGATCATTTAGCAGACCGTCGATGAAGCTCTTGTCGATTTTCAGCTCGTCAAGCGGCAGAGTTCTCAGCAAGCTTAGGGACGAATAACCGGTACCAAAATCGTCCATTGATACCCGCACACCCTGTTTACGCAATTCGTTGAGTACCGCCAGAACATCGTCAAAATTCGAAATAAACAGGCTTTCGGTAATTTCCAACACCAACTGCTTGGGCGACAGCGCGTATCGCGATAGCAAAGACAGAACATCATTGGCAAAACCCGGCTGCAAAAATTGCAATACCGATATGTTCACCGCCAGTTTCCGCATTTCACCTTGGACACCCACAAACTCGGAAAACTCGCGAACGCTGGCTTCCATAACAAACCGGCCCAACGCCGGCATAAGGCCGCTGGACTCGGCAACCTCGACAAATTCATCAGGGCCGACCTGGCCGAGTTCCTCATCGTTCCAGCGCACCAGCGCTTCGTAGCCATAAACAACTTTGACGTGATCAACCTGGGGCTGAAACACCATGGTCAGCTGCCCAAGGTTCAGCGCTTTGCGCAAGCGTTGTTCAACCTGCACTCGGCGGATGTAGGCCTGCTCTAGTTCTTCCCGATAGAGACACCAGTCATTACGGCTCTTCTTGGCCTGATACAGAGCCAAGTGCGCGCTGCGTAAAAGCGTATTCACCGAATCGCCATCACGGGGATACACCGCTACACCGATGCTGACACCCAACTGCAAGGGAAACTGTTTCAGCTCCAGCGGTTTGTCCAGTTGGTGGCTTAGTTGACGCGCATGACTCTCAAGCGCCTGTAAATTCACCGCCTTAATCAGTAAAACAAATTCATCGGCGCCCAGACGGGCAACCACGTCTTTCTCGCCGACCACACTGCGCAACCTGCGTGCAAATGCGCAGAGCACCTGGTCACCGTATTCCTGCCCAAAACGGTCATTAACCCCGCGAAAGTGGTCGATATTGACGACAGCCACCATGAAGCCCTGTTTGCGCCGCAGCAGGCTGCCGATTGTCACGCTCAGCCCCGAACGATTGTTCACTCCGGTCAATTCATCGTGCCGCGACAGGTACATCAACTCTTTAAGGCGCTTGGCTTCGGCTACCGCGATAATACGAAACATGATAAACAAAGCCAGAAAACTGCCTAGGAAAATGCTGACGTATAACAGTGCGGTTTTGAAAAACGTCACCCACAACGGGCGCATCAGGGTTTCAGACATCACCCACATTTGGAACCGACTGTTGAATTGGGCAGCTCCCAGATAGTTTTTCTGATCACGATGAATGCGGTAGGTATAGGGTGTATCTGACTGCTGCGTGTCTGCCGGGGACAGATTCTCCGACTGAGGAATTTGGCCCACAGGCGTTTGGCCCTGATAACGGAGTTTGGAATACTGCTCCGGACCCATGCCTTGCTCTGAAATAAACTGCACATAGCCGTCTGATGCCCGCGTCAACGTGACTCGATCGTATGCGCCGCTGTGTAAGGAGTTGCTCAGGACACCGGCGCGGCCGTCAATGCGAAGCCCAGCCGTCATGACCGCAACCACCTCACCCTGTGGGTTACGCAGCGCTTTGCGCACCGGAATTACCCACTTGTTCATGGCGCTCATAAAATAAGTGCGCCCCAATACCATGGTGTCGGTTGCCACAGCTTCTTGAAAACTGTCTCGCGAGGTTTCGAATCGCCGTAGGTTCGGCAACAAATCCAGATCCAGATTAGAGCTAACCAGCATTAACTGTCCGTCTGCACTGGCCATTCCCAAGCCAGTAGCAACAGGATTTTCCAGCAGGATGCTGTCCAGTTCAGGTGAGTGCTGGGGTGTTTGTGGCAGATCGCCAGCGCGAAGAATTTCGCGACCCACAACCGTCAGCAATAGCTCTTGGGTACGCAAAACGCTGTCCATAGACTGCGCCACCAATGCCACCCGCGTGCTATGGACTGATTTTTGCTCGGCAACAATCGATTGCCAGGATGACAACAGAAGCAAAACCAGAATCGCGCTTCCCGCTGTCAGCGTCAGCAGAAAGAGTGTCCATAAATTGCGTTTTAATAATGCCAAAGAAAGAGCGTCCGCTGGGATTGCAGGTTTTGCGATCTTTTCACGATAATCATTCGGGGTTCGCCATCTGCGAATATTCCTTGATTTTAATTCGCATATTAACAGCTACATCCCAGATTTTCACAACCTGGAGCACATACCTCGCATCAGACTTTCTTGACGAACTCCGACTTCAGTTTCATCGGCCCAATACCGTCTACTTTGCAATCAATGTCGTGATCACCATCCACCAACCTTATACTTTTAACCTTTGTGCCTACTTTTACCACCAGCGAAGAACCCTTCACTTTAAGGTCTTTGATCACCGTTACACTGTCGCCGTCTTGCAGTTCATTGCCGTTAGCATCACGGATCACTTTCTCTGATTCTGCGGCGGCGACCTCAGTTTCGCTCCACTCGTGGCCGCACTCGGGACACACCAGTTGGGCGCCGTCTTCGTAGGTAAATTCAGAGGCGCATTGGGGACAAGGTGGCAACTGTGACATGGCAGGTTTCCTCGGTGATTGGATAGGGTGCGCATTATAGCAGAATCACCCCCGACCCAGTCGCACCGAGCGGCACTTGATCTGAGTGTTAACGTGATAAATCGCTTTTATAAAGGAACTTGACCGGTCAGAGCCAGCGCGGTCAGCACAAGGCAGATAAACAAACCCGCAGTTCCGGCAATTTTCAGCCCACCCATCAATTCCTGTTCCGGCGTCATAGCACTTCCCTGATTTCAGATGTATCCCAATAAAACAATGGCCAGCATTAAACTGCCTTGTGGTGGCATTTCCCACCGATGCGCTTTCACAAGTATCAGCACAGCGCCACACAAACAATTTAATACGAACGATTATTATTTACAATGCATTTGTCAGGATTGCCCCGGAAAATTGACCGTGCAGCTCAGTGGGGGTCGTTCGTGCGCTCCGTTTTATCAAACTGTGGCAGCGAATCGGTGATCTGAAACCAGTCTGACTGCGCGGCTACATACACGTGTTGGGCCGCACCTTTACCCAGCGGCTTTTCCAGCGCGCCTACCCGCAGCCGCAAAATGGCGGGAATGGCGTCTACCCTGCTATACAGCTGAGAGCCGCAGCGGCCACAAAAACCGCGGTATTTGCCCGGGCTGGAAGCGTATTCTTTTAGTTGGTCTACGCCGGTCAACCACTGCATGTGAATTGCCTGTGCCGGCGCGCTGGCAGAAAACGCACTCCCGTGCGCCCGCTGACACTGTTTGCAGTGGCACAAGACCACCGGGCCCAGAGGGCCGTCATACTGGAACTGGATATCGCCGCAAAGACATTGGCCGCTGTACGCCATTAATAAAAACCTCTCATCATCGAGTCGCTGCACAACATCCTCAGTGAGCACACTGAAGGCCTGGTACAAAAGACTTTTGGTAGAAATGTCGTAACCGCACCAAGAACGCTAAATGTGTGCGTCAAAGTGTTGTTCATTCGATGTCCTTTTATAAAAAAAATAACGAGCTAGAAATAATATTTAATGTTTTGCCGAGCTTTGTGAATGGTAGCTGTGGGGAAAATAGGCTACTGTTTAACGTGTCGAAAGTTTAATCAACAAGCAACTCCCGCTATGGCACTTCGGACCCTATTATGCACTGCTCGTTTCCCACTGTGAACGCGTTTACTGCCCTGCCGGCTCCGGCTCGCCGCCTACGAGGATTGGCCTTAGCCGTACTGCTGGCATGGCCGGGGACTCAGGCACTGGCCGCAGATGCGAATGGCCAAAGCGCGATGGCACAGGCAGGTGCATGGAACGGCACCATGAGGGCCTATGCCAGCAAATCACTGAACAGCGACAGCGCCTTGAGCATGGCGGCGATGCCTATGAACGGGCCGGGTGTAGAGCAGTTTATTAATGCCGACACCCTAATGAGCCCTGGCTCCATCATGAAAGTCCTGACCACCTACGCCGCTTTGGAGATCCTCGGTCCCAACTACACTTGGGACACGGATTTTCTCACCAACGGTGACATGTCCGACAGCACGCTCAATGGCAACTTGTATGTGCGCTTCGGCGGCGACCCGAAACTGACCTTCGAGCGCTTGTGGTCAACGCTAAGAGAACTGCGGGACATGGGCATCACCAGAGTCAACGGCGACCTGATTCTAGACGGCAGCTATTTCCAGATTGACGGCGGTTTTCCACCTTTTCACGATAACGGCAGCAACCCCTACGCCCCGTTTCTGGTGGAACCCTCTCCGTATTTGACCAACCTCAATCTGAGCCAGCTGGAGGTTCGTTCAGACGAACGCGGCACCCGCGCATGGAGCACCCCGAACCTGGCTGAGGTGGTGATCGACAACCAGGTGATCAGCTCGGCCGAAGGCAACTGCCCGGGCCGCGGTTCATTCACTTGGACGCCGGTTTTTCACAGCGACCAAAGCGTGACTGTGACGGTTAAAGGCACGTTGCCCAAAGGCTGTCGAACCACACGCTACTTGTCTCTGCAATCCCATGAGCGCTATAGCGCTTCCTTGATTCGCTCGCTACTGGCAGAAATGGGTGTGGAAATCAGCGGCATCAACAGCGTAGGCATTACGCCTGAGAACGCCAAACTGGTTATGCGCACCACATCGCCAGATCTGGTAACCATGGTGCGCGACATCAATAAATGGAGCAGTAACGTGATGGCGCGTCAGCTACTACTGGGTATTGGCGCAGAAAAACGCGCAGCTGCTGACAACGATGACCGGGTAACTGGCATTCGTGCCATTTACAGCTGGCTGGAAGATAACGGTATTAACACCACCGGTATGGTGATCGACAACGGGGCCGGTTTGACCCGACATGGTCGCATCAGCGCACGCCAAGGCGTGGACATTCTGAGAAATGCCTGGAACAGCCGCTATGCAGCGGACTTGATGGCGTCCATGCCATTGATTGCGATGGATGGCACTATGGCCCGCAGGCTGCGGAACACGGGTATGAAGGGCGAGGGCAGGATCAAAACCGGTTACCTGGAAAATGTGCGCTCCATTGCCGGTTTTACTCGTGACGAGAACAACACCACCTGGGCCGTGGTCGGCATGGTTAATCACAACCCTGCCTGGAACGGCCAAGCAGTGCTCGACCGCATTTTATATTCACTGCATCACAAACCGCCAGTGCCGACGACCCTGTCACAATCCGCAGGCCAGAGCGAAAACGGCATTCTGCAGTAATGGGCAACCGGTCTAGTGTTCCATCTGGCTAATTCGCAAGCCTACCGTCTGGCACTTAGCGGCCAGGCGGCTTTTCGGGTTTTTGACCGGTAATCTGACGCAGGGTGAACTCGGTCAGCTTGCCCGCAATGGGAGCTATAAACGTTACCAGCGGAAAAGCGACGGCCCACGCTACAAGAAACGCACGTAACCAGCGAAATACGAACTGCGTATCCAGCCCGGTGTTCATAACGGTAATGACCCCAGACATCAGTAATGACATCATGCAGGACATATAAAAGCCAAAAATTAGCTGGCGCACTCGGGTAGATTTGAAGCGGGACATGAACATTCCTGTAACGTCTGAAATCAAGCGGCTGTCATAAACGTAGAAACGGCTGTAGCGTATTCCAGTGCCATACGCATAGTAATAAGTAAGCGATCTTTTAGGTAGCTTTTGATGTTGGCATTCCCCCGATCACAACGCATTTCACCCGCCACCTTACTGCGCTTGGCACTCACGCTGGTGCTGGCGTTGGCCATTGTCGGCTGTAGCTCTGCCAGGCTGGCTTACCGTTACGCAGACTGGGGCACGGTGTGGTGGATGGAAGACTATGTATCACTCACCGGCACCCAACAGCAAGCCCTTGAACAAGGCGTTCGCGATTTTCGGCAATGGCATTGCAGCCAGGAGCTGCCCCGTTACGAACGCTGGTTAAGCACCGTTATAGCCGATGCAAATACAGCTGTACTGACGGATTCAACGCGTATGGAGTTCCACCAGGAGCAACTGCTTGGCTTGCTGCCAGCACTCACCGAAAAAGCGACACCCATGGTAGTGGCCTTTCTTAAAACATTGAGTGACGAGCAGGTTCGGGAATTGGCAGCTAATATGGCCGACCGCCAGCAAGAGCTGGAGCAGGACTTGCTGAAGCGCTCGCCGGAAGCCACTGCCTCGGCTCGCGCCGAACGAACCGCGGAACGTCTTGAATCGTGGCTGGGCAACTTCAGTGATGATCAGTATTTCCGCATTCAGCGCTGGTCTGCAGCCCAAGCCGGCCAAACCGACATCTGGCTTGAAGGTCGAGAACGCTGGCAGCAAGCGTTTCTGGCAGCCCTGCAACAGCGCCAGCAGGCGGAATTCGCCAGCGTTATCTCCGATTTGTTGCAAAACCCCGAGCAGGCACGTGGGCTGGATTACCAGCAGACCATGGCACAAAGCAAAAACGCGATGGCAACGCTGTTAAGCGACCTGCTAGCAATGGGTGGCGAACCTGCCCTGGAACAGGTCAGAGCCAAGGCTACTGAGCTGAAGAGCGACGTTGACGCACTCACCTGCCCGCTGCCTACAGCCTGAGGCTGTGCCATTCGCGCCAATTCAAATGGTCAAATAGCCACCGTCAACGTTCACACAAGCACCGGTGGTGTAACTGGACGCGGCCGATACCAAATACAGCACTGTGCCCGCCATTTCGTCCGGACTGGCTACCCGCTTCATCGGTATGTGCGCCATCGCTTGTTTCTTGATCGCTTCGTTGCTGGTCAGCGCGCTGGCAAATTTTGTATCGGTCAGCCCAGGTAAAAGTGCGTTTACTCGAATGTTCTTGGGCCCCAACTCCATGGCGAAAGACTTGGTCATGGAAATCACTGCGGCCTTGGTAATGGAATAAATACCCTGGAAATGGCCGGGGTTAACGCCGTTCACTGACGCCACATTCACAATGGCTCCGCTGCCGTGTTTTTTCATCAACTGCGCACCCTTGGCGCACATAAAAAAGTAACCGCGAATATTCACATCCACGGTTTTATTGAAGGCGGCCATATCGGTGTCTTCTACCGGCCCAAAATAGGGGTTGGTAGCAGCGTTGTTCACCAGAATGTCCAGCTTGCCGTGCTTTTGTGCGATATGTTCCCAAACCGCGTCAATCTGGTCCATCTCGCCAATATGGCAGGCGAAGGCCTCGGCGCTGCCGCCAGCGCTGCGAATACTGCTGGCCACCGCCTCGCAGCCGTCCAGTTTGCGACTGCTGACAATCACGTGGGCGCCTTGGGCGGCTAATATGCGAGCAATGCTCTCGCCAATACCGCGGCTAGCACCGGTGATTAACGCGATTTTCCCCTTCAGATCAAACAGATTAGTGCTCATGGATTTCCCTGTTTTTAGCGAAGTTTTTGGCGAAATTGTTAGCGAAAGGTTATCAGGGCGGGGTCTTCCGCCTCCAGGTGACTGTAATTGTTGAACACCGCCAAACTGCGACGACTGTGGCTATGGCGCCCGCGGCTACGATAGAGCACTCGGGTAACGCTGGTGTTGGCGATCATGCTGTTCAAGTCCAGAGTGCGTTCATCGCTCAGATCAAGCAGCGCTTGCACTATCACTGCGATGGGGCCACCTGAGGTTGCAACCAACAGATCTTTACCCGCAGCGCAGCTGACTGCCTCGTCCAACGCTGCCAAAACCCGTGCCTTGAACCCGAGCCAGCTTTCCGCGTATTCGTGATCAAAGCCGCCACTGGCCCAGCGCTGGACCGCCACTACAAATTCCACTTGAAACGTCTTGGCCGGCGCGATGGACGCAGCCAGATCCCGCGCCATCACGCTATGGTCCTGCCACTGGGGCCGGTGGCGGTGAATCAGCGCCACATGGTCAAACTCATCAAAACCGGACGCCACCTGCATAGCTGGCAGGCCGTCACCAAAACCGCGAGCCATAGCCTCCACAGTTTCCCGATGGCGCCGCAACGTGCCGCCAAAAACCGCAAGCGGCTTTGCTGTCGCCGCTTGCGAACACCTCAGTGCGCGCCCCAGCACCCGCCCCTGCTGCCAGCCGATTTGCGAAAGGCGATCGTAATCTTCAGCGCCAAAGCTAGCCTGGCCATGGCGCACCAGATAGATCGTTGCCATTACAGGCTGCTCTTTGAAATCAGCTTCTCACAGCGCATTTGTAAATAATTGGCGGCCTGGCCAAACATCGCAAAGCGCTTGTCTGCGGTCTGGCCATGGTAATAGCGGGTGTAGATCTGCTGAACAATCACCGCCAGACGAAACAGGCCGTAAACCTCGTAAAAATCAAAGTTATCGATCTGTCGCCCTGATTGTTGAGCATAGTAAGTGACGACCTCGTCGCGAGTCAGCATGCCCGGCCGATGAGTTGGCTGGCGCCGCAACATCTTAAAGGGCGCCTCGTCATCCGCCTGTATCCAATAGGCCAGACTGTTGCCCAAATCCATCAACGGATCGCCAATGGTCGCCATTTCCCAATCCAGCACCCCAATCACCTCGAACGGGTTGTCGGGATTCAGCACCACGTTGTCGAAACGGTAATCGTTGTGGATGACCACTTGGGCGACATCGTCTGGCATCTTGTCGTTCAGCCACTGCATTACCGTGGCAAAGTCGCCGACGTCATCGGTACGGGCTTTTAAAAAGCGCTCGCTCCAGCCACGAATCTGGCGCTGCACATAACCGCCACCTTTGCCCAAATGATTCAGGCCCGCAGCTTCGGCATCCACCTTGTGCAGCTCAACCAGCTTATCGATCACGTTCGTGCAAAGTGTGCGAACGTCTTCTGCTGGCATGATCAGATCCGCCGGGAAATCCTGGCGTAGAATTACGCCTTCAAGGCGCTGCATCACGTAAAAATCACAGCCCAGAACGCTGTGATCATCGCAGGTGGCAACAATTTCTGGCACATAACCGTAAACTGGCTTGAGCGCCGCCATCACACGGGCTTCGCGCAGCATATCGTGGGCTGAACGGGCAATTTTTCCAAACGGCGGCCGGCGCAGCACAAACGAACGCGAGCCGTAATCAACCTGATACGTCAGATTTGAAGCACCACCGGGATACTGGCGAATCACCGGCTCGCCCTGCAGATTAGCCACCGCCTGCTTCATAAAGCGATCGACCGCCGAGGCATCCAGCTCCTCGCCATCGCGCACCGCCACCGCCTGATCAACCTGACTCATTATATCCACTCCCGTTTTACAAAATTCGACCGTGCCGGCACCTTCAGGATTTGGGCTTCGCACTCATCTTTTTAATCCAGCTCTTACTGCCCTGATGCATCAGCCAATCAAAAGCCCAGGGGGCATGGCGCTTGAGCACCCACATACGACGCTCCTTAACGTGGGGCAGAACCCAGAACGTGTTGCTTTGAACCGCCCGAAAAATATCATCGGCCACGTCTTCCGCAGAAATCGTGGAGCGCTTCATCAACTTGGCGACATTGCCCTGAATACCGGGAATCACCGAACGCATACCTTCGGTCAGATTGGTCTGAAAAAACGCCGGGCACACACAGCTCACATGAATACCGTTCTCGCGCAGCTCCTGGCTCATGGTTTCCGATAGAGCAATAACACCTGCCTTGGACACGTTGTAACTGTCCATCATCGGCGCCAGCATCAACCCCGCCATAGAAGCAATATTCACAAACGCACCCGCGCCCTGCTGTTTGAACATCGGTGTAAACGCCTTACACCCGCGCACCACACCCAGCACATTAATGTCCAGAATCCACTCCCAGTCCGCCATCGGCGTGTCTTCAATAGACCCGGCCGACGCCACACCGGCGTTATTCACCACAATATCCACCCCGCCCCAACGCGCGGCCAGATCATCCCGAACCCGCTCTAGATCCTTCAGCCGACGAACATCGCAATCCACATAATAGCCTTCACCCCCAGCCTTATTAATCTCCAACTCCACCAACACGCCCTGCTGTGGGTTCACATCGCCAATACACACCTGCGCGCCCTCACGTGCATACCGCAGCGCAATCGCTCGACCTAATCCACTGGCCCCACCGGTAACAAACACTCTTTTTGTCATAGTTATGTCCTGATGTGTGAAAACACGGCCTAACATTCACCTAAGCTGGAGAGCAGCCTGCTCCCGACGTAAACTCCGAACTTTATTTATATTTGCGCAACTCAAGCCGAGCCACCATAGCCCGATGCACCTCATCCGGCCCATCCGCCAAACGCAACACCCGCGCATACGCAAACAACGCCGTCAGCGGAAAATCATCATCACTCACACCAGCCCCACCGTGAATCTGAATAGCGTCATCCACAATCGTCTGCAGCATCTGCGGCACCAGCGCCTTGATCATAGACACCTCCTGCAAGGCCCCGGTAATGCCCTTGGTATCCAAGGCCCAGGCGCACTTCAACGTCAACAAACGCGCCTGCTCGATGGCCATACGCGCATTGGCAATTTTGTCCACATTGCCCCCCAGTTTAGCCAACGGCCGACCAAAGGCCTCACGGGATACCGCACGCTTAATCAGCAGTTCCAGCGCCCGTTCAGCAGCCCCAATCGCACGCATACAGTGGTGCACCCGCCCCGGCCCCAAACGGCCCTGAGCAACCTCAAAACCACGGCCAGGCCCGGCAATAAACGCCGAAACCGGCAGCCGCACGTTATCAAACGCCACCACGCCATGGCCGTAGGGCTCATCATAGGCACCAAATACCGGCAACATGCGTTCAATGCTGACACCCGGCGCATCCATCGGCACCAACACCATCGAATGGCGACGGTGCTTGGCAGCATCCGTAGCGGTTACGCCCATAAAAATGGCGACCTTGCAGTCCGGATGGCCCACACCTGTGCTCCACCACTTACGCCCGTTCAGAACCACCTCATCGCCGTCCACCGTAGCGGTGGCCGCCATAGTCGTCGCGTCTGACGAGGCCACGTCGGGTTCGGTCATACAAAAGGCCGAGCGAACTTCACCACTCAGCAAACGCGGCAGCCATTCTGCTTTCTGCTGATCTGAACCGTAATGGATCAGCACCTCCATGTTGCCGGTGTCTGGCGCGTTGCAGTTGAAGATCTCCGGCGCAATAAAGCTGCGACCGGTCTCTTCGGCAATCAGCGCGTAGTCGGAATTCAGCAGGCCACAACCGTAGGTGTCATCAGGAAAAAACAGATTCCACAGGCCTTGCTCACGGGCTTTGGCCTTCAGTTCACGGATAACGGGCAGCACCACCCAACGGTTATCCAGCGCCGCCAACTCCCGGTGGTACTGTGCTTCTACCGGAACAATCTCGTTGGCCATGAAGCGTTTTACCCGCTCCAGATAATCCTGTCCCTTGGCTGAAATTGAAAAATCCATTGTTTCACCTCCTACGCTGATTGAGCGCTACTGACACCCGCGGTTTGCGACTGGTTTAAGTGTAGGCACAGGCAAAGTATTACGCGACTGAATTATTCTTATCCTTTACCATTAGTAAAATTGATATCACAGCGCACCTCGGGAATGAAAAACATGGCGGCAAACCGGCCAGACCTGAATCTGCTTCAGGTTTTTGACACTATTTATCGCGAGGGCAGTCTGACCCGCGCCGCCAAGACCCTGCACTTGACCCAGCCAGCGCTCAGCCACTCGCTGGCGCGGTTGCGGGCCTGGTTTAATGACCCACTGTTCAGCCGCCAAGGCAATCGCATGGTACCTACGCCGCTGGCCACCCGGTTTGTAGAAACCATGCGGCCAGGGCTCAACCAGATACACAGCGCCGTCGCTCAGTTCCATAGCTTTGACCCGACACATCAGCGGAAGACGTTTTCGTTGGCGCTGCGCGACATTTTGGAATCGACATTTTTGCCCCAGCTGATGGCGCAGCTGGCGCCTTACCCGGATTTGGACATTGTTAGCCAAAGAGTGGCGCGCCGGGAAATGGAAAGCCAACTGGCGGCCGGAAAGCTGGACTTTGCGATTGACGTGCTACTACCGGTGAGCGAACACACCGGCCACCAATGGTTGCACCAGGACCCGCTGGTGGTTCTGGCGCGCAAAGACCACCCGTGGGTGACTATGGCGCCAACCGGGACCAGTGACGAGTTATCGACTGAGCGTTATTTGGAAGCGTACCTGCAAGCACAGCACGTACTGGTGTCGTCGCGGGCCACAGGTTCAGGAGTGGAGGATTTCGAGTTGTCAAGACTGGGACTGCAGCGGGATATACGCTTGCGCTGTCAGCACTATTTTGCAGCCTGCCGGGTGGTCGCCAACACCGAACTGTTGCTGACCATGCCGGCGTCTTACGCGCGACTACTGGCCAGCCACCACGACCTTGCCGTTATGCCAACGCCAGCCCCACTGCCGCCGGTGAATGTTCATTTGTACTGGCACAAAGCCTATGAGCAAGAACCCGCACTGGTGTGGTTTCGCCATAAACTGATATGTGACCAGCCTTAATAGGCGCCGACCAATCCCAGAAAACCGAAGAAACCGGCTGCGGTAATGCCCAATGAGGCAACCACAATCGCAAACCCCCACCAAATTGCCTTACCCGAGTCCACGGCCAGATCATACCCTTGCAGGGTCCGGTAAAACGCCCAAGGCCCTAATACAAAAGCGCCCACAATGGCGAACACCAGGCCCACACTGATACCCACAAAGGTCCAGGTGGCCAAATTGTTGGCGCGCTCCTGCAATTGTTCGGTAACACCCTGACGCTGCAAAAACAGTCGGCAAAATAGCCAAACCAGAGCGAACAAAATGGCCACAAAAACGGCACCACCAATAACGGTCAAAATACGATAAAACACACACACCTGCCTTGGTAGAAAGAAATGAACAACACGCTTGTGCAGTGCACAGGCGTAATTTTGAGCGAATTACTCCTCCGGAAAAAAGGGTTCCGGCAGTTCTTCAAAGCCTGGCCGGGCGAATAAGTAGCCCTGAAATCGAGGGATGCCCTGCTGCCGAAGCCAGCGATATTCCTCCATGATTTCCACGCCCTAGGCGATCACTTGGCTAACCCGCTGGTCCGACATGACCAGCATACCGTTAACCACTGCCTGTTGGTTATTATTACGCTCAATACCACGCAACAGAGTCATATCCAGCTCAATCAAGTTCGGCGGACTGGCAATCACCAAGCTGATGCGCGAATGAAAAAGCGACATCCAAACCTTCGTCACAGCCACATTCGTCACACCGGTTTTTTTCATGTCGTTTTTCAGACAACGTCATTACCCTCTCTGCGTAACCCTTTCTGCGTATATTTATGTAGGATTACGACACATTACCAACTTAGCCGTAAACAACTCATCGAATCAGCCAGTGGCATTGGCTGCCATCACAGCTACACTCATCACAACGACGCTAACGTAGCGCTTTTTTTGTTTACCGGCCAAGGAGTTTGAATGTCTGCTACAACCAACATCGCTATCACACCCGGCGACGGTATTGGCCCGGAAGTGGTCAATCAAGCCGTTCAATGTCTTGAGTTACTACGCCAACGCTACAAACTGGATCTGGGCTGGCACCAGTTCCCCTGGCCCTCACACCATTGGCATCAGCAACACGGCGAATCCATGCCTGCTGACGCTCTGGAGCAATTGCGCGCTTTTGATGCCATTTTGCTGGGTGCCTTGGGCGACCCTGGCCCGGTGACCGATCGCAATCGTTATCTGTTGTCTGACAGCGTGTCGCTGGCGCCCTTGCTGCAGATCCGTAAGGGCTTTGACCAGTGGGCGTGCGAGCGGCCCGCGCGCTTGCTGCCCGGCGCTCGCCAGTACCTGGCGGACGATCGCGCACGCGACATCGACATGCTGGTCATTCGGGAAAACTCAGAAGGAGAATACGTCAGCCAGGGCGGGCGTCTGCGCCAGGGTACGCCCCATGAAGTGGCTACCCAGATTGAAGTATTTACCCATTTCGCCAGCGAACGCATCATTCGTTACGGCTTCGAGCAGGCCCGAGCCCGAGCCGTTCACCGCAAGCAACACGACGAGACACGCCAGTTTCAGACATTAGATGGCCGCGTCTGTGAAAGCCAGGTTTGCCTCGTAACCAAACGCAACGCCTTGCGTTACTGGGGTGATCTTTATACCGAAGTGTTTGAGCGCATGAGCCTGGAATACCCAGATGTGGCAACCCATCATGAGCTGGTGGATGCCGCCTGCATGAAGTTCGTGCAGAGCCCATGGGCATTTGATGTGGTGGTGGCCAGCAATCTGCAGGGCGATATTTTAACCGATCTGGCTGCGGTGCTGTCCGGCGGCTTGGGGGTGGCACCATCCTGCAACCTGAACCCCACAGACCCAACCATGCCGTCAATGTTTGAGCCCACCCATGGCAGCGCGCCGGATATTGCTGGTCAAGGCCTTGCGGACCCCACAGCGATGTTATTTACCACCGCGCGCATGCTGGAATGGTTAGCCCACAAAGATCCGGCTATGGCCGCGGCAGGCCATGCCCTGTTTGAAGCCACAGCCGCAGATCTGGCAAAGCACGGCGGCAAGCGACGATCAACCGCCGAGATCGGCGCAGCCGTTTGTGCACGGTTAAACGCCTGACCTGAAAATAAACACCGCTGCGCCTAGTCGGCCATAACAAACTCAAGCCGGCCTGGCGCTACGCGGATATCCATAGGCACCATGCCAAACATACGCTGGGCCATGCTGCTATCGTCTAAGCGATATATCGGCATGGTTTCCAGCATTTGCGCCACTACCCGCATAACCGTGTCGGTCACGGGCTTAAGATCACCGCGGAACAGTGGTGATTCAACGCTGCTCTCCAATAGCTGTAAACGGCGAAGATACACCGCCTTTTCAGCACTGTCATAAACCGGAGCACCTTCCAGCTTCAACGAGATATCCACCGGCAGTTTTGCCATCAACACGTTGAGGGCTACTTGCCCCTTCAACCCTATGACGGCCACATCACGACCGTCCGGGCCAAGGGTAATATCCGCGTCATTCAAGCTCAGGCTTAATGGCGAACCACTCTGCAACTGCTTACGATCGTAGTCGCGCACAGCATCCTGCAGGTGGCGCTCAAGCTCACCTTCGGAAACCGCGTAGGGAGAAAGGCTGGCGCAACCGCTGGCCAGAACGGCCAGCAGGACAATACACAACCAGCGTGGGGTGTTCAAAATTCCGATCATCAGCATTGCCTCCGTGGGTTCGGGCTCTATCCTGACCCACGGCTGCCAAGCGGGCAAGGCCCGCTTGGCCTTATTGGCTGGCCATTATCAGATTGATTATAAATTCTGCTTGGCCATCCACGGAATGATGCGGTCAAACGCTGCATCCAGTCTCTCGCAGGTGGTGGAAAAACTGAAACGCAGGGCATTGGTGCAGCCCTCACCAAAGGAGTCTCCCGGTACCACGCACACGCCCGTTTCTTTCAACATCCGCAGCGCCAGGTCCGTGCCATCCACATGGGGGGGCAAGTCTGGAAACGCGAAGAACGCACCGCCCGGTTTGTAGCCACTCAGGTGAGGGGTTTGCGCAATCAAGTCCACAACTCTGTCGCGGCGCTCGCGATAAATATCCACCATGTCGTGAACGCATTGCTGGTCGCCGTTCAGTGCCGCGACACCGGCGAACTGAGCCGGCGTGTTCGCCACTGACGTAGTAAACATATGATAGCGCCGCAGCGATTTGATGGCCGCTTGGCTGGAAATCACCCAGCCAATTCTCAGGCCCGCCATGCTGTAAGTTTTGGAGAAACTGCTGATACACATGATGTTGTCCAGATCAACCGCGCAGGTTAAAACACTGGCAAATTCATCGTCATCAAAAATCAGATGATCGTACACCTCGTCGGCGTATACCTGAACTCCGCGGTAAGCACACTCCTCTAGAATGGCTTCCACGGTTGAACGCGGATACACCGCTCCGGTGGGGTTATTCGGATTATTCAAAACCAGCGCGAAGGTGCGCGGCCCAATCGCTCGGATAACGTCGTTTGGATCTAACTGGTGGTTGTTTTCCACGTGAGTAGGCACATATTTCACCTCGCCACCGTTCATACGGATCAGCGGCGCATACAGCAAAAAAGACGGATCTGTAACCAGAAACTGGCGCCCGGGTGCAGCGGTTGCCGCTATGGCCAGGTACATCGCCTCGGTGGCACCATTGGTTACCAGGATGTTGTCGCGCGTAAGCTTGCGGTTGTAACGTTTGCTGTAATAGTCGCGCAGCGCTATTACCAATTCTGGTAGGCCCGCATCCATGGTATAGCCGGTTTGGCCAGCGTGAAGCGCATCCACGTAGGCGTCAATAATGTGTTTGGGCGTGGGTAGATCTGGCTGACCAATGGACAGATGAATCACGTCCTTCATGGTAGCCGCCAGATTCACCATGCGACGAATACCGGGTATGGGAACCGCCTGCATAGCAGGGTTCCAGCTGGCTTTGGTTTTGCGGTACTTGACGGTTCTGCTTTTGGCCTGGCTGCTTTCGTGATTGGCGGACGCCACCATAAATTAACTCCTGCAAGCTGCGACGACATGAGACGGAAAAGTTCCGCTGTGACTGCAGGTTAGTCTCGTTACGCAGGCTCTACAAGCACGCATATGCAGGTTGACCCCAGCCCATGTGCTGTCCAGACTGTAAGCACACTCGTTAATCCATTCACGCTCCAGGGTTCAAGGGAAAAACACTTATGGCCACACAGAAAAAACCGGTGATTACCATTCTGACTGCCCCCGGTGATCCGCAACCCGAGGGGTTGCATGCTTTGCGGTCGCGAGTAGAAATACGTCACGCCTGGGACGAAAAAACCCTGAAAAATACCTTGCCCGGTACCTCGGTGCTGCTGGTCACTGATTTTCGTACAGAAGCGCTGGAAGCCGCCTGGCCCTGCGCCGATGAGCTGCGTTGGATTCACGCCACCAGCGCCGGCGTGGATGCGCTTATGTTTCCGGCGCTGGTGAGCAGCAAGGTGATGGTCACCAACGCCCGCGGCATTTTCGATCGCACGATTGCCGAGTATGTATTGTGCACCATTCTCATGTTTGCCAAAGACTTCCCGGCATCGTTGCGATTTCAGTCAGCGCATCGCTGGCAGCACCGCGACACAGAAAGAGTAGAAGGTAAACACGTGCTGGTGGTGGGTGCCGGCTCCATCGGTCGACAAATTGCCCGCCTAACGAAGGCCATTGGCATGAACCCCCATGGCATCGCCCGCAGCGCCCGCCCGCAAGATGCAGACTTCGTTGCGGTACACGCCAACGACCAGCTCCACGAGCAACTTGGCAAAGCCGATTACGTGGTCATTGCGGCACCACTAACACCCCAGACAGAGGGCCTTTTTGACAGCGCCGCCTTTGCTGCAATGCGTAAGGACGCACGCCTGATCAACATTGGTCGCGGCCCGATTGTTAAAACCGATGACCTGATCGCCGCCTTGGAACAGGGTCAGATTGCCGGTGCAGCGTTAGACGTGTTTGAAGAAGAACCGCTGCCGGCCGACCATCCGCTGTGGGATCGGGAAAACGTAGTCATGACGGCCCATATGGCCGGCGATTTTATTGGCTGGCGGCGGGCTCTAGTGGATCAGTTCCTGCAGAACTTTGATCGCTGGCACCAGAATAAAGAGGTGTTCAATCGCGTTGACAAAGGGTTGGGCTACGCCGCCAAAGGCTGAAAATACGGCGCCGAACAAAAACAGAAAGAAACAAAAAAGCCGACGGCTTTGACAGCACGTCGGCTTTTTGTTGTACGGTTTAGGTTAGCTGCCTGAAAGCGACTGCACCGCCGGATCAATTTCCATTTGTTGGATGGCAATCACGGCTTGAGTACGGTTGCGCACACCCAATTTTCGGAAAACCGCGGTAATGTGGGCTTTAATAGTAGCTTCAGACACTTCCAGATCGTAAGCGATCTGCTTGTTCAACAATCCTTCGGCCAGCATGCCCAACACACGAAACTGCTGTGGTGTGAGTGACGCCAGTTTCTCGGAAAAATCGGTGGCATCTGAATGCATGCGTTCGATTTTGTCCGCGGCGCCCTCAGGCAACCATACATCACCCTGCAGTACGTCCTGAATGGCCTTGGTGATGGTCGGCAGCGGCGCCGATTTCGGAATGAAGCCAGACGCACCATAGTCTATTGAACGGCGCACTACCTGCAACTGCTCCGAACCCGACACCACCACCACCGGCAAGCCAGGATACTGCCCGCGCATGAACACCAACCCAGAGAAGCCGTGAGCACCTGGCATGTTCAGATCCAGTAACACCAGATCGGCATCCGGGTGAGCCTCTATCGCCGCTTGCAGCGCCTTGATGCTGTCGACCTCTACGGTAAGAGCATCGGGTACTGCCTGGTTTACCGCCTGTTTCAATGCTGCCCGAAACAGCGGGTGATCGTCCGCGACAATTATTGTTTGTGCCATTTCACGGTATCCTTGACGGTGCCGGCGCTTGCCGAGCGATTGCTTTGAATGACGGCTACTTTAACTGACGGCTGCTGATCAGATCGTCAACAACGCTTGGGTCCGCCAGTGTGGACGTGTCGCCCAATTGATCGTACTCGTTGGCAGCAATTTTACGCAAAATGCGGCGCATGATCTTGCCTGATCGGGTTTTTGGCAAGCCCGTTGCCCACTGAATCACGTCCGGAGAGGCAATAGGGCCAATTTCCTTGCGCACCCACTGTACCAGCTCTTTTTTCAACTCGTCGGTCGGCTCTTCGCCCTGCATCAACGTCACATACACGTAAATGCCCTGCCCTTTGATGTCGTGGGGGTAACCTACCACCGCCGCTTCCGCTACTTTCGGATGAGACACCATCGCACTTTCTACCTCAGCGGTTCCCAGGCGGTGGCCAGATACGTTCAGCACGTCGTCAACCCTGCCGGTAATCCAGTAGTCACCATCGGCGTCACGGCGGGCACCGTCACCGGTGAAGTACATGCCTTTGTAAGCGCTGAAGTAGGTCTCAATGAAACGTTCATGGTCGCCATAAATGGTACGCATCTGCCCGGGCCAGCTGTCCATAATCACCAGATTGCCTTCGGCTACGCCTTCCAGCAACGTGCCTTCGGCGTCTACCAGGGCAGGCTGCACACCAAAGAATGGCACGGTCGCAGAACCCGGTTTCAAATCGGTAGCGCCCGGTAGAGGTGAAATCAGGATGCCGCCAGTTTCGGTTTGCCACCAGGTATCTACAATCGGGCATTTGCCATGACCCATCACCCGGTGGTACCACTCCCAGGCTTCAGGATTAATGGGTTCACCGACCGAGCCCAGAATTCGCAGGCTGTTACGGGTAGTGCCATCCATGCAGCTTTCGCCCTGAGCCATGAGTGACCGGATTGCTGTGGGCGCGGTGTACAGGATGTTCACCTTGTGTTTGTCGACCACCTGGCCCATGCGCGAGCTGTCCGGGTAGTTGGGCACACCCTCAAACAGCAGCGTAGTGGCACCGTTGACCAAGGGGCCATATAGAATATAACTGTGCCCAGTCACCCAACCGAAGTCGGCGGTGCACCAGTACACATCACCATCGTGATAATCAAAAATGTATTGGTGAGTCATGGAGGCGTACACCAGGTAGCCACCGGTGGTGTGCAACACGCCTTTGGGCTCGCCGGTGGAACCGGAGGTGTACAGCATGAACAGCGGGTCTTCGGCGTTCATGGGTTCGGGCTTGCAGTCTGCCGACGCATTGCCCATCAAGTCTTCGTAGCGCTGGTCGCGGCCTTCTGTCCAAGCAATATCACCGCCGGTACGAGTGACCACAATAACGGTTTTTACCGTGTGGCGACCGTCGTTTTTAAGCGCTGCGTCGACGTTCTTTTTAAGCGGGATTTTGCGGCCGGCGCGAAGGCCTTCATCGGCGGTAATCACGATGCTGGATTTGCCGTTAACCACTCGGGAGGCAACTGCTTCTGGTGAAAAGCCGCCAAAGACCACCGAATGGATGGCGCCAATACGGGTACACGCCAACATAACCACGGCGGTTTCGACGATCATCGGCATGTAAATGGTGACAACATCGCCTTTTTTAACACCCTGGCTTTTCAGCACGTTGGCAAATTTGCACACTTGCTCGTGCAGTTCGCGGTAGCTGACATTGCGGGAGTCCGACGGGTCATCGCCTTCAAAAATGATGGCGGTCTGGTCGCCACGGTTTTCCAGATGGCGGTCCAGGCAGTTGGCAGACGCGTTCAGTTCGCCATCTTCAAACCATTTAATAGACAGCGCATTATAATCGTAAGTGGTGTTTTTGACTTTGGTAAACGGCGTGATCCAGTCTACGCGCTTGCCATGCTCGGCCCAGAACTGATCCGGGTTCTCGATGGACTGCTTGTACATCGCCTGGTACTGGTCTTTATTAATCAACGCGTGTTTTGCCACTTCCGGGGTTACCGGATACACCTGTTTATCAGTCATGTTGCTCCCCTTTTTCCTGGTCTATTGTCATTATGGTTTTGAAATTCAGAGCGAGCGAACCTAACGGCCCGCCATCGGGATACCCATAGTTCACTACAGTTCACCACGCCGATGGCCTTTTGTTGAATTAGACGAACGTACTATTTAACGTGAACGTGTGGCAAAGTTGCAAAAAATGGCACCATTAAGGCGACAAATTGCGAGGCTTTAAATCTGGTCCCAAGAACCCACTATAGCACTGGGAGCAAGGCCCAGGCCGGTCATAAAATACTCTATTCCGGGGGGCGCCGACGCGCTGAACAGCGCCTGCTGCAAAGGCGCTGACGGCATGCCCGACTGCAACTTCAATGTGAGCGCTTGCGGGTGCGCTGATTTTAAGGAGACGAGCAACTGCTCTACCCTGCGCGCGATGGCATCACCACTGTCGACCCAAAACTGCACACCGGGCGCTGCCTGCTTCAAGGCAGGCAGCAGCAGTGGATAATGCGTGCAACCCAGTACCACCGTGTCTACCCCTGCGAGCTCAAACGGAGCCAGAACCTCAGCCAGCTCTGCGTGCGGCAAGGGCTCGCCCCGCGCCAGCCCTTCCGCCCAATGCACCAGATTTGGGTGCCCAATACGACACACTTGGCAGTCAGCTGCGTAATCCGCAATCAGCTGGTCCAGATACGGCCTTGCCACAGTGGCCGGCGTAGCCAGTATCCCGATACGACGATTGACACTGATCGCCACCGCTGGTTTGATGGCTGGCACCACACCCACAACCGCCTGCGATACACATTGGCGCAACGCGGGCAATGCCACTGTGCTGGCAGTGTTGCAGGCTATAACCACAATCTGGCAATCAAACTGCGACAGGGCGCTGGTTACCAGATTGCAGGTGCGCCTTATGACCTCCGCTTCGGGTTTGTCGCCATAGGGAAACCCTGCGTTGTCCGCCAGATACACCAGAGGCAATTGCGGGCACAGGCGTCGAATGCTGGCCGCAACGCTGAGCCCGCCTACACCAGAATCAAACACCAGTACACTGGGGGGCGACGCTTCGTTCACCGATTCGCCCTGCCCGCAATGTCCGCCAGAATTTCCTCAGACATATCATGAATCAGCTGCCCGGAAATGGTGGTTAATGGCGGTATGGGTGGCGTGTGATTTGGCACAAACCAGCCTGCGTCTGCCAGCTCATCCTGCTGCAAAACCAGTTCGCCACTTTCATAGTCAGCAAAAAAACCGGCCATCAGTTGATGGGGAAACGGCCAGGGCTGTGACAATCGATAGCGTATATTGGACACCTGCAAACCGGTCTCTTCCTTGACCTCGCGGGCCACCGCTTGCTCCAGGCTTTCGCCGGGCTCAACGAAGCCCGCAATCAGGCTGTACATGGGCCTGCGCGTGCGGGACGAACGTGCCAGCAGCATGCGCTCGCCGCGGCGGATAACCACAATCACGCAGGGAGCAACCCGCGGATACCAGGGTATTTCACACCTTTGGCACCAGCATGCGCGCTCGCGGGCGTGAATGACGGTGGCCGTGCCACAGCGTCCGCAGAACCGGTGATCGCGCCACCAATGCGCTAGCTGCACCGCGATGCTGACCAGCGCTACCGGGGCGTCATCGGTGTGCAAAATCACGTCGCGCAACAACAAGGGCTCCAGGCCCGCCAGGGCGCCGTCTGTCTGATTGACCACGAACAGCGGCTGGCCCTGGAACTGACCCAACGAAACCGCACTGGCGGACAGCGAAGCGACCTCATCGGCGGCCACCGCCTGCAACCACCCATTGGCGGGCTTCAGCACCATATCGCCGCTTACTCGCAACACCCAGTCACCAGTTTGCAACGGCTGTGGATCCCAACCGGCAACCCAGTTTGCTTCAAGCTCGCGACCGCTTTGCTCGCAGGTACGTTGATAGGCTGGAACATTTTTCTGAGACATGACTGAAACCCGATCCTGATATAGCACCGATGCGTGATGCTCGCGCCGGCTCTGAAGTTGTTAACTTTAATGTATCATAGCGCCTGCGGCCAAAGCACAGACAGCGCCCGCACCGTCAGCACAGAATGACGGGCCGCTTTGACCCCGCGCGCCGAGCCGGTAAACTCGACAGCTGAATTTCTACGGAGCAACACCCCCTATGGCATTTTTCCAGGGCATTCGCCGCCTGATTCTCGCCATTTTTCGGAAAATCCTGTTTCTTTGGGTGCGCACCCAGGTTACCGGTGCCACGCCGGAAGCTCTAGGCCTGACCCCGCAGCAGCCAGTGTGTTACGTGTTGCAGTACAGCTCGCTGTCCAGCCGCCTGGTGTTAGAGCAAGAAGTTCTGCGCGCAGGCTTGCCTCACGGTACTCGCAAGAAAGCGCCGAAGCCTGCTGCCGTACCCTGGTTTGTTTTTCTGTACCACCGCGTGGGCAGGCTTCTTCGGGGCGGGCGCCAAACGCCGGTAGCCACTGACAATTTCAGGGCGGTGGTTCGGCACGCTATCAAAAACCTCGATCAGGATTGGCATATTGTTCCGGTATCGCTGTTCTGGGGGCGCTCGCCCGACAAAGAAAAGTCGCTATTTAAACTATTTTTATCAGACACTTGGTCGGTGGCAGGCCGCTTGCAAAAGTTTTTGATCATTCTGGTGAACGGTCGCAACACTTACGTGCAGTTCGACAAAGCGCTGCGCCTGCAGCCGCTGCTGGAAGAATATCGCAACAGCGAAGAACTGGCCAGTCGCAAGCTGGCGCGGCTTCTTCGCACTCACTTTCGCCGGGTTCGCCAGGCCGTATTAGGACCAGACCTGTCGCACCGCCGCACGCTGGTCGAAGATCTGTTGCGCACACAGGCCGTAAAGCAGGCCGTCCGTGACATGGCCGCGCAGCAAAACATGGCCGAAGACAAAGTGCAGCTTAAAGCCTACAAATACGCTGACGAAATCGCCGCCAACATGTCGGTAGCGACCGTCCGCGTTATGGACGTATTGCTAACCTGGCTGTGGAATCGCATTTATAACGGCGTTTCGGTGAATAATATTCAAGTAGTCAAAGACGTTGCCCGCGACAACGCGGTTATCTACGTACCCTGCCACCGCTCCCACATTGACTACCTGCTGCTGTCATATGTGCTTTACCAGAACGGCCTGGTACCACCGCACATAGCGGCGGGTATCAACTTAAACATGCCGCTAGTAGGCCCCATATTGCGCCGCGGCGGCGCCTTTTTTATGCGCCGCAGCTTCCGCGACAACCCGTTGTACGCCACCGTGTTCAACGAATACATGCACGTGATGCTAACCCGCGGCTACTCCGTGGAATACTTTGTTGAGGGCGGCCGCAGCCGCACCGGCCGAATGCTGCAGCCACGGCCCGGTATGCTGGCGATGACGGTGCGTAGCTTTTTGCGCAATCACCAGAAGCCTATCGTGTTTGTACCGGTTTACGTGGGCTATGAAAAAGTGATGGAAGGCCGTTCCTATCTGGGCGAACTACGGGGCAAAAAAAAACCGAAAGAGAGCGTGTTTGGCCTGGCCAAAACCGTACGCAAACTCAACAAGTCCTTCGGCCGGGTTGCCCTCAATTTCGGCGATGCCATCCCCTTGGCCGAGGTGCTGGACCACACTCAAAGCGACTGGCGCGAACTGTCCTATGGCGATGAGTACCGGCCACCCTGGCTGAACCAGGCCGTCAGCGCTTTGTCTGCGCGAGTCGCGCAGAACATCAATGCGGCGGTCGCCGTTAATCCCATTGGCATGACCGCGACGGTGCTACTGGGAAACGAGCGCCCTGCTATGGGTGAAACCCAACTGATTCGGTTGATGGACCAGTGCGCAGACCTTCTGCGGGCCTGCCCCTATGCCGACACGGTCACCCTGCCCGAAGGCAGTGGCAGCGACTGGCTGGCGTATTCCGAAGCCATGGGACTGGTGGGCCGTCAGCCGCAAAAGCTGGGGGATATTATCGTTCTGCAAGGCAGCAACGCGATCCTGATGACCTATTATCGCAACAACATTCAGCATCTGTTTGCCCTGCCCTCACTGATTGCCTGCCTGTTCGAAAACCGCCATTCACTGACGCGGGAAAACATCGTGTCTCTGGCCAGCATCGCCTATCCCTATTTGCAGAACGAGCTGTTCCTGAAATACCAAGGCGTTGAGCAGGTCACCCATATCATTAACCGCTGGCTGGACGTTCTGATCGCCCAAGGACTGTTGCTAAAACAAGAAGACGGGCGGATTGCACGACCGGTTGACGGCACTGATGCCACGGTACGGCTCCGCTTACTGTCGCGGTTTATCATCCAGACGCTGGAGCGCTATCACATTGTGGTGGGCATATTACGCCGCTACGGCTCAGGTAAAATCACCACAGAGGCGCTGGAGGAGCAAAGCACTCTTCTAGCCGAGCGCATGTCCATTCTGTTTGGTCTGAATGCGCCAGAGTTTTTTGACAAGAACCTGTTTCGTCACTTTATCAGCGCATTACAGAGTAACGACGTGATTAACACCGACGAACACGGGGTGATTTATTACGACGACAGTCTGGACGAGGTCGCCAAAGATGCCCGACTGGTGCTCAGCGTAGAAAAACAGCTGGCCATTGAAAATGTTACCCGCATGGGGATTTAAAAGCACAGATTCAAGGTAAAGCTCGCAAGCTGTAGATATCGTAGCGACTGCTCTTACCCTCTACCCGTGTGGTGGGTGTGGCGCCCTCTATTGCCGGAGCTTTGCGCGGGCGTTTGACCACCACACGGTAACGCGCGGCGTTTAGCGCCAACTGAAGCAACTGTGGCGTGTCGTCATCCTGCCCCACCAGATGGCGGAACACCTGCATTTCTTTTTTCACCAGAGCGGTTTTATCCTGGTGGGGAAACATTGGGTCCAGATAAATAACGTCTGCCAACGCGTGTTCCGGCTCGGCGGATTCGGCCTGGCTTAGAAAATCGAGACTGCTGCCGGCGCGCAGGTCCATGCGCGCAACCACCGGCGCGCACTCAACGTTGAGTGCCGCGCGGACCAAGCCGTCTTGCAGCAAAGCGTGAATGACGGGGTGGCGTTCAAACAGAGTCAACCGGCAGCCCAGGCCCGCCAGAATAAACGCGTCTTGGCCCAGACCTGCAGTGGCATCCAACACGTGCAAAGGAGTGCGGGTTTTATGCAGACCCACAGCACGCGCCACCAGTTGCCCGGTGCCACCGCCGTGTTCGCGACGAAAACCCATTTTGCCGCTGACGAATTCGACCCGAACGGGCCCCGGTGCGCCCTTACCCGTCAACTGCAAAGCTAGCCCTTGCTCATCCAGGGTCACCAGCAAAGGAACGCTTGTTACGCGGCGCGGATCTGTAGCGGCTACCAGCGACACGCCGAGCTCTGTCGCCAATTCCTGCGCACGGTGCTTATCGCCTAGTGCCGAGCAGGCTACGGCCAGATTTACAGCCAGATTTGCAGCTAGAGAAACCTGCATTACTCGCGACCGGGCAGTTTTTGCCACGTTACTTCGTCGCGCAGGTACACAGGCTGAGCCTGCTGTGCCGACACACCGGCACCCGCGGCAAACTGTTTGGCGGCCAGGCGGGCAACGCACGCAGCTCTTGGCACCAAATCAATGCTGGGCAAGGCCACCAACGCAGAGGTCACAGCTTCGGGCATCTGTTCACTCAAAGCCCAGCCGGAACCCGCACCAAGCCAATCGGCGTTGTCGGCTCTGGCATGAGCACCTTCAACGTCGCCGGCAGAGCTTTCTGCTGCCGGCATTGCCAACGCAGATGGGGCGCACACACGCTCTTTTCCGAGCAGTACCGGTGCGCTATCAAGCAGCTGATAACAGCCCCAATATACCTCGCCCATACGTGCATCAAAGGCCACCGCCACGCGCTGGCCTTGAGTGGCGCCAGCCTGGGTCAAGGCATCCAAGGCCACGGCCGCCAGCGATGAAACCGGTATGACCGGTATATTCAGCCCCCAGGCCAGGCCTTGCACCACGCCGGTGGCAATACGCAACCCGGTAAACGACCCCGGCCCGCAGGCGAAAGCAACGGCATCAAGATCAGCAGGCTCCAGCCCGTGTTCCTGCAACAAGCTGCGAACCATAGGCATCAGCAAGCGGGTATGGCCCCGTGGCGCAATTTCAAAACGCTCATAGGCCAAACCCGCTTCTGCACTGCCCAGCCAGAGAGCCGCCGAGCAGCCTGCAGCCGAGGTGTCCAGTGCCAGTAATTTCATTTGCTTACTTCAGCTTGGCGCTGATCTGGGCGCGAATATCGTCCAGACTGCCAATGCCTTCAACTTGAACATAACGTGGCGCGCTGTCTGCATTTTTGGCAGCCCAATCCTTGTAGTAACCGATAAGCGGAGCGGTCTGCTGGTGGTAGATACCGAGGCGTTTGCGCACGGTTTCTTCAGTATCGTCTTCGCGCTGAATCAACGCTTCGCCGGTTTCGTTGTCTTTGCCTTCCACTTTTGGTGCATCGTACTTGATGTGATAGATGCGACCACTGCCTTCGTGCACGCGCCGGCCTGACAGGCGGTTAACAATTTCTTCATCGGCAACGGTAATTTCAACCACATAATCTATGGCAATACCCTGATTATTCAGCGCTTCAGCCTGAGGAATAGTGCGCGGAAAGCCGTCGAGCAAAAAGCCATTTTTGCAATCCGCTTTCTGGATACGCTCATCAATCAAAGCAATGATGATGTCATCTGACACCAAGCCACCCGAGGCCATTACTTCTTTGACCCTACTGCCCAGATCCGACTCGGCCTTGACCGCGGCGCGCAACATGTCGCCGGTGGAGATCTGAGGAATATCGAACCGCTCTGTTATGAACTGAGCCTGTGTACCCTTACCGGCGCCCGGGGCGCCCAACATAATGATGCGCATAGTTTATGCTCCTGAAATGATGACTGAATTGAAAAAGCTATGGCAAAAACAGGTGCTTTTGCCGCAGCCTCTCGACTTTTTTTACCCGAGTAAAGGCTCGATAGTGGCGCATTATACGAAGTCGAGCCGGCAAGCGAAAGCCGACCTCAGTATCATGCCCGTTTGTATACAGTGGAATACCGAAACGAAGCCTTCCCTGGCCCTGTAGTGCTTAAAGTGCTAAAGAGTATTAAAGAGTGATGAGAAGAGCGTTAAAGAGTAATTAGGACTGATCAACCGTGGTCCGCGCTGTTAACTTAACGCCGCCGCCATAGCGTCAAGATCATCGGCCACATCGGCAACTTCCCCACGGGCCTGTTCCAGATCGCTCTGCTCCAAGCCTAGCTTCACGGCCAGAGCATCGGTATCGTCGGGAACAAACTCATCACCAATACCGATGTCTTTAAGAAGAGCGTTTGCCAGCATCACTGCATTCACATAAAGCTGATGCTCGCCGTTGTATTCGCCGCGCTGGTGCATGGCAGCCGCCTTTATAACCGGCCCCGGCAAGTTCCACAACCGATGCAGAACACCACCGATGGTGCCATGGCCCACCGCCATCATGGATGGGTCAGAGCCGCCGAATATCTGCTGCTCCAATTGCTGCATACTGGTTTCTGGTTCGGCGTCACGCAACTCGCTGAGGCGAGCGTACTGTGCTGGAAACAGGTGCGCGATAAGCAGCAGCCCAAAATTATGTAAAAGCCCACACATGTAGGCCATACCGGATTCGGCACCGCAGCGCCGGGCCAGGCTGGCGCTCAGAAAAGCACAATACAAGGAATGGCGCCAAAATTGATCGATCCCTAACGGGCCCTCACGAGGCACATCAAAGGCTTTTATTGCGGCAATGCCCATCGCCACATGGGCCACCCGTTCAAATCCCAACACACGTGCAACCGCATCTTGCACCGAATTGATCTGGCCGCGATAACCGAACAGCGCCGAGCGGGCGTAACGTAGCAGCTGTGCAGTCATGCTGGGGTCTAGCTCGATCACCTCGGCCAACTGTTTTACCGTCGCCTCGGGCTTAGCCGTCAGTTCCAGAATGCGGAAAGCCAAAGCCGGCATCGGCGGCAGTCGATACAGCTTTTGCAGTTTGGCAGCAATCTGATCCAACGTTAGCTGGTTTATGCTGACATCAGGCGCCAGCCCTGTCGCCAACCCTGTTACGAGAGGCCCTTTGCGGGCGCCAGCCAAAGCCAGGCGCAGACAACGCCCCTCCAGCACCAAAAGCCGGCAATTGGAGCCACTGGCTAAGAGCGCCCGGGGCAAGTCGTCTAACTGGCTGTCTGCCAGCATAGGCAAATTATAGGCTGCGCCCAGCGGCGGCAAAAAACCCGAATCGCAGTCGTCAAACAAACGGGCAACCTGGCGTTCGGTCAGCACCTGCATCTGACGCCCCGTCAGGCGATATACCGCGGCGAGATCTACCTCGCCGTGCAGGCGGTGGGTGACCATTAGTGCGCCCTTGCTGTCAATCAGCACCGTGCCCGTTATGACCGTCGACAGCGACTGACCGGTGGCGCTGACGGCTGCCTCCAACGTGGTCGCTGGCAGCAAGCCCAGTGCCTGAAACGCAATGGCCTTACGGGCCAGAAACAGCTCAATTCGCGTTGCAGATTGCAAAGTTCAACTCCAGCGATGTGCATGACAAAACAGCAGTGGTGTTCGCGACGCTTTAACCAGTGTTGCGCATACCCGCTGCGATCCCGGCCATGGTGACCTTTAGCGCCCGCTCAACCACTTCCGGTACCTTTCCGTTGCCTTCATCATCGCCATCGTGACCCTCCTTGCTCTCGCTTTGGCGCTCACGCCGTAGCAGTTCGGCCTGCAGATAATGCAGTGGATCGGTATACGGGTTGCGCACATTCATGGAGTGGGCAAATACCGGCTCGTCCGCCAGCAGGTGATCTTGCTGCTTCAATTCCAGCACCCGATAAATACAGCGGCTCAAACGCTGGCGCAAACTTTCACCCAAAGCCCGCAATTCGGGGTCTTCCACCAGAGTCTTTTCATAGTAACTGGCAATACGCAGGTCAGCCTTTGCCAGCACCATCTCCAGCATATCGATGTAGGTGCGGAAAAACGGCCATCCCGCCATCATTTCCCGCAGCTGGTCTATGCGCTGGTCTTCTGCGGCCGCCTCCAGAGCCACGTCGCTGCCCAACCAGGCAGGCAACATCAGGCGCATCTGGGTCCAGGCAAATATCCACGGTATGGCTCTCAGGCTTTCAACGCCGCCGCTGGCTTTACGCCGCGCCGGGCGACTGCCCAAGGCCAGTTTACCCAGCGCTTGCTCCGGCGTAACCTGGCGGAAATAAGGCACAAATTGCGGGTCGTCACGCACCACGTCGCGATACGCCTTTAACGAGCGCTCAGTCAGCCAGTCCATAGTTTCGCGCCAGCTGTCTTTTGGCTGCGGTGGCGGCGCCAACGTGGCTTCAATTACCGCAGTGGTGTACAGCGTCAGACTTTGCACGGCAAGATCCGGCATGCCGAATTTGAAGCGAATCATCTCGCCCTGCTCGGTAATGCGGAAGCTGCCGTTGACCGATCCCGGCGGCTGCGACAGGATCGCCCGGTTAGCAGGGCCGCCTCCACGACCAACCGTGCCGCCACGGCCGTGGAACAAGGTCAAGCGCATATCGTATTCTGCGGCCACTTTTGTCAGTGCTTCCTGGGCCTGGTACTGGGCCCATGAAGCCATCATCTGGCCGGCATCTTTCGACGAATCGGAATAGCCAATCATGACTTCCTGCTTGCCGTCGCAATAGTCGCGATACCAGTCAATCTGATAAAGCTCGGTCATGCTTTGTGGTGCGCCGCTCAGGTCGTTTAATGTTTCAAACAGCGGTACAACCGCCATCGGATACTGCATGCCCGCCTCGCGCAGCAGCAGAATAACGTTCAGCACATCGGACGGCTTACTGGCCATGGAAATCACATAAGAGCCCAACGCCTGCGGCGTTTGCTCGGCCACCACCTTGCAGGTGGCCAGCACTTCCTCCACCGCTTCGCTGGGTTGCCAGTTACGCGGAATCAGCGGGCGGCGGCCTTTAAGCTCGCGCACCAAAAATGCCTGACGCTCTACTTCTGACCAGGTCTGATAATCCCCAAGCCCCAAATAGCCCACAATTTCGGCCACAGCCTCCGCATGGCGGGCTGCCTCCTGGCGAATATCAAGACGGCTCAATGGCAAGCCAAAGGTATGGGCACGGCGAATGGTGTCCAGCAATGGTCCATTGGCGATGTGCTCCAGACCACACTCAACCAGTGAGCGGTAGCACAGCTCCAGGGGTTCGATGAAATCGCTGTTGGCGAACAATATGTCTTTACTGTCGGCCACAACGCCGCTGATGCTGGCTTCAGCCCAATCACGGGTGCGGCTGAGTTGGTCACGTAACCGGCCCAGGATCTGGCGATAAGGTTCACGGGTGTCGCCAACCTTTGCTCGCAGCTCATCGCTGGCCTGCCACATAGACAACTCAGCGCGCAGCGCCGTGATGTCCTTCATATATAGATCCGCAGCCATCCAGCGGCCCAGCAAAAACACCTTGCGAGTTACCTGGTGGGTAACGTTAGGATTGCCGTCACGATCACCACCCATCCAGGACGCGACCCGCACCGGCGTGGCTTGCAGCGGAAGGCCTTTTCCAGTGGCCTCCACCAGCGCAGTATCCAGGCTTTCCAGGAATCGCGGTAACGCCGTCCATAGACTGTTTTCGATGACTGCAAAGCCCCATTTGGCTTCGTCTACCGCGGTGGGGCGATCGTGACGAATTTCATCGGTGTGCCAGGCTTCGGCGATCAGCCGGGTCAAACGGCGCACAATTTCGTCGCGTTCGCTGGGCATCAGATCCTGATGGTCCAACTGCTCCAGGCAACCCGACATGTCGTCGTACTTCATAATAAGGGTGCGGCGAGCCACTTCGGTGGGATGGGCGGTCAGTACAAACTCCACCCGTAAATTGACTACTTGGCGGTGCAGTTCGTCAGCGCTTATGCCGCCGGCTAATAGACGTTGGAACACTTCGGAGAATGATTCCACCATTAAATCAGCGCTGTGACCGCGATTGCGACGGATGCCGTGATATTGCTCAGCCAGGTTGGCCAGGTTCAGAAACTGATTAAAAGCGCGGGTCACCGGCAGAATTTCATCATCGGTCAGCTGGCCCAGTAGATTCACCAGGCGCTGGCCCGAGCCGCTCTCCTGAAGCCGGTCGGCTTTGGCGGCAGCTCGTACTTCTTCAATTTTATCAAAACACTGCTGCCCGGGATGTTGAAGTATACTCTGCCCCAGAAGTTCTCCCAGCATCCTCACATTTTCCCGCAAATCGGGGTGTAATTCAGTCACATTGGTATCCTTTTGTCGTGTTTAAGGCAGCATCCGATTCGTTGCTCGTCAAGGTACTAAGGAACCACTGCCGAAGTCTACGCGGCTTAAAGGCCTCAGCGCTGGCGCTCTACACCTTTCACTGACTGCCAGATAGCGTCCAGCGTTTCCAGGGTTTCGCTGTCCATATCACGGCCCTGGACCCGCAACTCAGCCTCGATGGCGCGAAAGCGTGCTTCAAATTTATGGTTGGTTCGCTTTAAAGCGTGTTCCGGGTTTACTTCCATAAATCGCGCCAGATTCACGCACACGAACATCACGTCGCCGAGTTCATCTTCGAGCGCATCGCGTTCTCCGCTGCCGTTACTGGCGATCTGCCAAGCTTCTTTCAGCTCATCAATTTCTTCGTGCAGTTTGTCAAACACCGGGCCGATATCGGGCCAGTCAAAACCGTGGCGGGCAGCCCGCTTTTGGAGTTTTTCAGCCCGTGCCATCGCCGGCAAAGTGCGGGCAATACCGTCCAGACGGCCTGTGGGCTCGGCGTTGTCAGACGCTGGCTTTAATGCCCGCTCTCCCGCTTTGATACGCTCCCAGCTCTGTTTGATCCAGTCCTCGCTCGGGCGGTTATGAGGATCGATCCGGCTTTCAAGGGTGCCTTCAGGGAACACATGTGGGTGGCGTCGAATCAGTTTACGCACCAGATTGTCCACCACCGAATCAAAATCAAAACGCTGCGTTTCCTGCCCGATCTGGCTGTAAAAAATGACTTGGAACAGCAGGTCACCCAATTCATCTTCCAGGTGGGGATAATCCTCGCGTTCGATGGCGTCAGCCACTTCGTAGGCTTCTTCCAAGGTGTGGGGCACGATGGACGCAAACGTCTGGCGGGCATCCCAGGGGCAACCGGTGTCTGGATCGCGCAAGCGTGCCATCAGGGTTTTCAAGTCGTCCAGCGAATAGCTCATCAGCGTTTTCTCTTAGCTTCGATGACGTTGGGCAGGTTGCGGATCTGGGACAGCAGTTTGGCCAGTTGTTCCAGATCGGAAATTTCTACAGTGACCGTCAGGTTGGCCGTGTTGTCGTCGCGATTACTCTGGGTGTGTAACGCCAGCACATCGCAGCGCGATGCCGACAGCACCTGGGTGATATCGCGCAAGAGGCCCGAACGGTCGTAGGCGTCAACGCTGATATCCACCGGGTATACCGAGGCCTGGCGCTCGCCCCAGCTGACGTCGATAATGCGGTGTGGCTCTGCTTCCGCCAGTCCCATATAGGTGTTGCAGTCCTGCCGGTGAACGGTCACACCGCGGCCAACGGTAATGTAGCCGCCAATATCATCACCCGGTAGAGGCTTACAGCATTTAGCCACCTGGGTTTTCAGCTGGCCCACACCCACAATGCGAATGTCAGATTCGGTATCGTAGGCTTTGCTTTGCTTGCGCAGCTTCAGTTCGGGCTGCTCATTTTTTGGCTCCAGCATTTGCTGGGCCACATTGGCCACTTGGGCTGGGCGCAGGTCGCCCGCGCCAATTGCCGCACACATGTCTTCCGCGCTGTGGTAATTCACCTTTTTGGCGAGCAGTTCCAGATTGCAATCGTGCAATGACAAACGCTTGAATTCGTCATCCAGAATGGTACGGCCGTCGCTGATATTACGACCGCGATCCTGCTGTTTGAACCAGCTGATGACCTTGGCGCGGGAGCGCGAACTCCGAATGTAGCCCAGGTTGGGGTTGAGCCAATCGCGGCTGGGTGTCGCATTTTTAGACGTCAGTATGAACACTTGATCGCCGGTTTTCAGCGGGTAGATCAAGGGCACGATACGCCCGTTGATGCGCGCGCCTCGGCAAGCGTGACCGACTTCTGTATGTACCCGATAAGCGAAGTCTACGGCGGTGGAACCTTGGGGCAGATCAACCACATGGCCCTCAGGCGTAAACACGTAGACCCGATCCGACGTTACCTCGGATTTCAGGTGCTCCGCCAAACCAGACAGATCGCCCAGCTCTTCTTGCCACTCCAGCACCTGGCGCAACCAGTTTATTTTGGCATCGTAACCGGTGGATTTGTTTTTGGTGTCGGTCCCTTTATAAAGCCAGTGGGCGCAGACACCCAGTTCGGCTTCTTCGTGCATCTTCTGGGTGCGAATCTGCACCTCCATCACCTTGCCTTCCGGGCCGATGACCGCGGTGTGCAGAGACTGGTAACCATTTTCTTTGACGTTGGCGATGTAGTCGTCAAATTCATTCGGAATATGGCGCCACAGACCGTGGACTATGCCCAGCACGGCGTAACAGTCGCGTACCTCCGGCACCAGAATACGCACGGCGCGCACATCATACACCTGGCTGAAATCAATGCCTTTTCTGCGCATTTTGCGCCAGATGCTATAGATGTGTTTAACGCGGCCCGACACATCGCCTGTGATGCCGGCGCTGCCCAGCTCCGACTCCAGCGCAGCCACCACCCGTTTGATGTAGCCTTCCCGATTCAGGCGCTTTTCATCCAGCAGTTTGGCAATTTTCTTATACGCGGTTTCGTGCAGGTAGCGGAAGGACAGGTCTTCCAGCTCCCATTTGATATAGCCAATGCCCAGCCTGTGCGCCAACGGGGCATAGATTTCAAATACTTCCCGGGCAACTCGCATGCGTTTTTCCGGCAATGCGTCTTTCACTCCGCGGATGGCGCAGGTGCGCTCAGCGAGTTTGATCAACGCAACCCGCACGTCGTCAACCATGGTCACCAGCATTTTACGCACGTTGTCGAGCTGGCCTTCGCTCTGGCCCAGAACATTGCCTTTCAGGGGATGATGGATAGACGAAATCGCCGCCATCTGTAGCACGCCGTTAATCAGGCCAGCCACTTCGTCGCCAAACTCTTTACGCACGGCTTCCAGCGTTACCCGTTCTTCGCGCACAGCGCGATACAGCACAGCAGCCGTCAGGCTAGCCTGGTCGAGATGCAGCTCTGCCAGCACTCGAGCCATTTCAATGCCGGTGCGGAAACTGCTGGCGCCGGGGGTCCATTGTCGGTCTTCCCGATAGGCCTGAAGGTCAATGGCTGCAGCTCTTTCGCACGCCTGGCGCAGCAGGCTGTCATCCTCAAGTCGGGTCTGCTCGGCCAGCTGGCGCACGCAGTGGGCAATGTCTACTTCACCGCTGCCGGTCACGGCGTAATCTTCGCGAACTTTTACCATGTCGACTCTTTTCCAGATTAGCCGGAATCGCGCTTAACCAGAATCACGCTCAAAAAGCGCTATGGATTCCACGTGAGTAGTATGCGGGAACATATCCATGACACCCGCTTGCACCAAGCGATAGCCATTACGCACCATAACACCCGCATCTCGCGCCAAAGTGGCCGGATTGCAAGACACATATACAATGCGGCTGGCGTTAAAGGCAGTTAAGTACTGGCAAATGTCTTCGGCGCCGGAGCGCGGCGGGTCAATCAGGATTTTGTCGAAACCCTCTTTGGCCCAGCTCTGGCCGGTAAAATCGCCGTGCAAGTCGGCGCCAAAAAAGGTGACATTATCCAGGCCGTTCAGCGCGGCGTTCTCGCGGCCGCGTTCAACCATGGCGTCGTCGCCTTCAACACCGACCACCTGGCCACCACTGCGGGCCAGCGGCAGGGTAAAATTGCCCAAGCCGCAAAAAAGATCCAAGACTCGCTCGCCGGGTTGCACGTCCAGCCAGTCGATGGCGCGCTTTACCATTACCTGGTTGATGCTAGCGTTCACCTGAGTGAAGTCCATTGGGTGAAACGCCAGAGTCAAATCAAATTCCGGCAAGCTGTAGCTCAAACGCTCATCCTGGCGACCTGCAGATTCCGGCCAGATACGGTGAACCGTGTCCGGGCCTTTAGGTTGCAAATAGATGTGCAAATCGTGATTTTGACCAAACACAATCAGCTTGCTGCGGTCGCCGTCGCTCAAGTCTTCCATGTTACGGAACACCATCACTGCCACATCATCACCGCAGGCAACCTCTACCTGGGGAATGAGGTCAAAAGCATCCATGCCGTGCAGCAGTTCGCGCAGCGGCATAATGCGTTCGCCAATACGTGGGTCCAGCACCAGGCAGCGGTCAATATCCGTCAGAAAATTACTGCTCTTTTCGCGGAAGCCAACCAGCACGGATTCACGTGCTTTTACAAAACGCACACCCAGCCGCGCTTTGCGGCGGTAACCCATGGTGTCAGCGCGCAGCGGTTTAACCCACTGCTCGGGCTCGATACCACCAAAATGGGCAAAGTGCTCTTTCAGAGTGTTTTCCTTGAACGCAATCTGCGCCTCTGCGCTCATGTGCTGCAGGCTGCAGCCACCGCACACAGCGGCAAAGTCGCAGGGCGGAGTCTGGCGATCAGGAGCCGCGGTGAGTACCTCAAGTGTGCGCAATTCGTCAAATTTGCTGCGGCTGCCAACCATCTTGGCCATCACTGTTTCGCCCGGCAGCGCGCCGCTGACAAATTGCACTTTACCCTCGTTACGAGCAATACCACGGCCATCATGGCCGAGCTTTTCGACCTCGCAGCGCACAGGTTCCTGGGGCAACACTTTTCTGCGTCTTCTACTCATCAATTCTTCTCTTTTTTAATCAGACTCAGGCGCTAGGAAATACGCCGGTAGACAGGTAACGGTCACCACGGTCACAGATAATGCCCACGATAACGGCGTTTTCAAGCGTTTGGGAAAGTCGCAGCGCCGCGGCGATGGAACCGCCAGACGATACGCCGCAAAAAATACCTTCTTTTTCAGCCAGCGCGCGCATCGTAGTCTCGGCCTCGACCTGACCAATATCCATTACCTGATCAACCGCCTTAGCATCAAAAATTTTAGGCAGATAGGCTTCTGGCCAGCGCCGAATGCCGGGTATAGACGCGCCCTCGCTGGGTTGCAGGCCAACAATGCGGACGTCGGGGTTGCGCTCTTTCAGGTAGCGGGACACGCCCATAACCGTACCCGTGGTGCCCATAGAGGCCACGAAATGGGTTACCCGGCCATTGGTCTGCTGCCAGATTTCAGGGCCGGTGGTGCGGTAGTGCGCCAGTGGGTTGTCAGCATTGGCGAACTGGTCCAGAACCTTGCCTTTGCCCTCGGCCTGCATGCGTTCGGCCAGATCCCGGGCACCTTCCATTCCGTCTTCCTTGCTCACCGCAATAATTTCGGCGCCATAGGCGCGCATGGACGCGCGCCTCTCTTCACTCATATTGGAAGGCATAATCAACACCATGCGGTAACCCTTTATCGCTGCCGCCATTGCCAGGGCAATACCGGTATTGCCGCTGGTGGCTTCGATCAGGGTATCGCCGGGCTTGATGTCGCCGCGGATTTCGGCTTGTTGGATCATGCTAATCGCGGGCCGATCTTTGACCGATCCGGCCGGATTATTACCTTCCAGCTTGGCAAGGATGACATTACTGGTGTCGCCTGGCAGGCGCTGCAGGCGAACCAGGGGGGTTTTACCAACATAATCTTCAATGGTTGGAAAATACATAATGAGTCCCTGTGGTACACTTTTGGGGTTAAATCATACGCCTTATAGTGACTCCAGCCCAATACAGCTTATTGCTATCGCAAGAGCCTGGGGTTATAGCTACGAAATACGTTAACGACTGCCGGCAACAACACCCGTCGGGCGCAAACACCGAACCAACACACTGATGCCCTTAGTACGCGGGCAAAATGCCATTTTCAGGAGTTGTTTATGGGGCGCTGGGATTTTACCAACCGAGGTATTCGTCACTGGGGCATTCGCAACAAGGTACTGATGGCCACACTGATGCCCACGCTGGCTACCACTTTGCTGCTAGGCCTGTTTTTCAGTTCAAGTTGGGTTAACCAGATTGAACGCCTGCTGCGGGACCGCGGCGAAGCCTTGTCGCGGCAACTGGCGGCGGGCTCAGAATACGGCCTGTTTACGGCCAACCGGCACTTGTTAGACAGCCTTTCCAACGCCTTACTGCAAGAGCAGGATGTGCGTTCCATCAGCTTTTTCGACAGCGCCGGCGAGCGTCTTCTGCACACCGGCCCAGACACCCACAAACGCGATATCGCCGAGCTGCTGCAGGATCAGGTCGCGCAGCAGCTGCCGCGCCAGCAGAGCACCTTTTTCATTACGCCGGTTACCCTGCAGGACCTGATGATCGAGAATCTGCTCAATGCCAATGGCGAGGCTGATGTGCCCAGTGCCCAGCAAACTCTGGGCTGGGTAGCCGTGGAGATGTCCCATATCCGCACCGAAAAAGAAATCTACAAAGCCCTGCTGATTTCCCTGCTTTTAGTCCTTTCCGGTGTGGTGTTCAGCATGCTGGTGTCGTTGCGCCTGAGCCGAGCTTTCACCAGCCCGGTTTATAAACTTAATAAAGCCGTTGCCGAGCTTAAAGAGGGCAAATTGGAAACCCGGGTTTGTACTCGAGCGGGGCCCGAATTTCAACAGCTTGAGTCCGGCCTGAACGCCATGGCGGCCGCCTTGAGCAAGGCCCAGGCCGACATGCAGAAAAACGTCGATCAGGCCACCGAAGACCTGCGTGAAACGCTGGAAACTATTGAGATCCAAAATATTGAACTGGATTTTGCGCGTAAGGAAGCGCTGGAAGCGAGCCGTATAAAATCGGAATTTCTGGCCAATATGTCCCACGAAATCCGTACTCCACTCAACGGTATTATCGGGTTCACCGAACTGCTGTTAAAAGGCTCCCTGGCCCGCCAGCAAAGAGATCACCTGAACACCATTCGCAAGTCATCGGAAATCCTGCTGACCATCATCAACGACATTCTCGACTTTTCCAAAATCGAAGCCGGCAAGCTAACGCTGGACCGGGTACCGTTCCAACTGCGGGACATTGTGGAAGAAGTCATGGTGATGCTCGCGCCGGCAGCGCACGACAAAAACCTGGACCTGGTGACCCTGGTTTACAACGATGTGCCCAACAACCTGATGGGCGACCCATTAAGGCTGAAACAGATTATTACCAATTTGCTCAACAACGCCATCAAGTTTACCCACACCGGCGAAGTGGTCCTGCGTGCCAGCCTGGAAGAAGAAGACGCCGATAATGGCTCCGTTACCCTTCGCGTCAGCGTAGCGGATACAGGCATGGGACTGTCACGCGCACAACAGCGATCATTGTTTGATGCGTTTAGTCAGGCCGACGCATCAACCGCACGGAAATATGGTGGTACTGGGCTCGGACTGGCTATATCCAAGCGCCTGGCAGAGGAAATGGGCGGCAAGATCGGCCTGGAAAGCGAGCCCGGGAAGGGCTCTACATTCTGGTTCACCCTGACCAGCACGCGGGCCAGCCAAAACGATAGCGACAGCCCCCGTAACGGCCTGCGCGGTGAACGCATGATATACTTGGAGCAACAAAAAACCACCGGCCTGGCGATGGAGCACCTATTGCGGGACTGGGGCGTTGCCGTAGAGCGGGTTAGCTCTCCTGGCGCCATGCAAGAGCGCATCGAACAAGCGCAACGAGAGCAGGCCGGCTTTGCCGTCGCGCTGATTGGTATTAATCGCCATCTGCTCAACTCCAGCCAATATCGCAGCCTGGTACACAGTATTGAGGTTGACCGCGATTGTCGCACCCTGTTGCTGACGCCAACCCTGGAAAGCCACGACACCCCCCTGGTGGCCAATGTTAGCAGCCACCTGACCAAACCCGTTCTGCGCGGGGCGCTCTACAATGAACTGGTGTTATTGGTGCACGGTATCAACGCTAACGACCACACGGCCGATCGCGGTTACGGGCCGACCACACCACCGCCAGAACCCGATAGAGAAAGCCTCAACCCCAGGGTTCTGGCGGTAGACGACAACGAAGCCAATCTCAAACTGGTGCTGACCCTGCTACGGGATGCGGGCGTAAACACGGTAGGCGCCGCCAGCGGCTTTGAAGCGCTGACAAAGGCCCGCTCCCGTCAATTCGATTTGATATTCATGGACCTACAGATGCCAGGTATGGACGGCGTTGCTACCACCCAAAGGCTAAGGCAACTGGAAACCGCCGGCTGCCAGCGTGCCGCCATTATTGCACTGACCGCGCACGCCATGAGTGACGAGCGAGGCCGCTTGGCGCGGCAGGGATTCGACGGCTATATGACCAAGCCGGTCAGCAGCCGCCAACTGCTGGACGCCGTCGAACAGCACACAGGATTGGTATGTTGCGACGGCACAGACGACGGCGGTCGAGCTAACGAAGTGCGCGACAGCCGCAGTGCACTGCGGCCGTCGAGTCGAAAAATGACCAGGGAATGCATCAGTATTGAGGAAAGCCTGCGCCTGGCAGCCGGCAAAGCAGACCTGGCCGAAGAGTTATTCAGCATGCTGCTGGAACAAATAGCACCTACTGTAGAGGCCATTGAGCAGCACTGGCAAAGCGGCAACAGGCTGGAACTGCTGGAGTGCGTGCACAAGCTGCACGGTGGCGCCCGCTACTGCGGCGTACCGGAAGTTCGGGCTGCTGCCAATCAACTGGAGACCGCGTTAAAAACGGCTGACAGCGATATTGACACCCTGACCGATCAGCTGTTAAAAGCATTGAAGCGGCTATTGAACTGGGGCGACAACACTCATTGGCAGTTACTCTTCAGGCAACACGGAAGCCTTACGCACTCTTAAAGCTGACGCATTCCTAACGCTGACAAGCGTTATCAATCAGTGCTTTCATATCCCGCACTGCTTCTTTCAGGCCGGTGAAGACCGCCCGGGAGATAATAGCGTGGCCGATATTCAACTCGTTAATCCCGGCAATCGCTGCCACCCGCTCGGTGTTGTGATAATTCAGACCATGGCCGGCGTTAACCACCAAACCCTTCTTTCGAGCGTAGATGACCGCTTCCACCAATACTTTGAACGCCGCATCCGCAGCCGCGCCGCTGGCCTCGGCGTACTCGCCGGTGTGCAATTCAATCACCGGCGCGCCACAGCGCACGGCGGCATCAATCTGAGTTTTGTCCGGGTCAATAAACAGGGATACTTCCGCACCTATGGCCGCCAGACGTTCGCAGGCTTTGGCAATGCGAGCTTCCTGGCCCTCGACGTCCAAACCACCCTCGGTGGTCAGTTCTTCACGCTTTTCAGGCACCAGGCACACGCAGGCCGGGCGGATTTGTTCGGCAAAATCCAACATGGCGTCAGTCACCGCCATCTCAAGGTTCATTTTGGTCTGCAAGGTATCGCGCAACAGCAGAACGTCACGGTCTTGAATGTGACGGCGATCTTCCCGCGGGTGAATGGTTATGCCGTCGGCGCCGGCTTCTTCCGCCAGCAATGCGGCCTGTACCGGATCGGGATACCGTGTGCCGCGGGCCTGACGCAAAGTGGCCACGTGATCAATATTCACACCAAGCAATACTCTGGAGTTCATTTTACTGCCCCTGACTGGATAAAAAGTTGGCGGCTGTGCAACGGTCGCCCCTGTAACAAATAGTCTACCAGCGCACGCATCACTCGCTTGGCGATGCGGCGCGCTTCAATTTCACTGTAATCATTGGCGGCCAGCGCAAGCAGCGCATCGCCAGGAAGTTTTTTCACCCGCACATCGGCACCCGGGCGTTCAACAATACCCTGCTGCGGATGATATCCGTAAAACCAGCCTGATTGCACCGGCGCACCGCTATCGGTCGCCAGGTCCCAGGCAAAATCGTACCCCAGGGCCAGCGCCAGACTGCGCTCGAAACGCCGCAGCACTGGTTCCAGCTCAGCAGCAGCGGCCAGTTCGGCCATGGCATCAAGATAGGCAGCAAATAACAACGGATAGGGGTCAGCTGCGGGGAGAACGCGCTGCAGCAATTCATTAAGATAAAAACCGCTGAACAACGCTTGCGATTGCGCCAGAACCGGCGCTGGGCGAACGTCTACCTGGGTCAGGGTTTTCAGGTCCCCGCGGCCAACCCAATCCAGCAATAGCGGCTGGAAAGGTTGCAACTGGGCTTTGAGCGGGCTTTTGCTGGTGCTGGCGCCGCGAGCAATCAAGTCAATGCGGCCATAATTCAGAGTGAACACATCTACCTGCAAGCTGCTTTCACGCCAAGGCCGGCGATGGATCACATAGCCCGGTTCCTGAATCACCTTGCCCCTCATAGAAGAAGCACCTTAGCCCTCATGGCAGACTCAGAAGTCGTTCATGCCCAGGCTTTTCAACGCCCGTTCACTGTCGGCCCAACCGCGTTTGACCTTCACCCAAAGCCGCAACATGACTTTGTTGTCGAACATCCGCTCCATATCGATCCGGGCATCCTGGCCAATACTGCGCAGGCGGTCGCCCTTATCGCCAATGATGATTTTCTTCTGGCCTTCACGTTCAACCAGTATCACGGCTGATATGTGCAGAGTTTTACCATCGTGCTTAAACTCTTCTATTTCCACCGCCACCGAATAGGGCAACTCGGCACCTAACTGGCGGGTGATTTTCTCACGCACCATTTCCGAGGCCATAAAGCGCTCGCTGCGGTCGGTAATCTGGTCGTCCGGATAGAAATGTACGCTCTGCGGCAGGAAGCGGCCGACACATTCTTCCAGCGGTACTAGATTCGTCTCGCGCAGGGCCGAGACCGGGATCATTTCGGCGAAATCGCGCTTGCGCGACAGCATGTCCAGATGCGGTAGCAGGGTTTCCCGCTTTTCCAATTTATCGACCTTGTTGATCGCCAGAATCACCGGGCATTTCAAGCTGGAAAGCTTCTCCAGCACCAGTTCATCGGCGGTGGTCCAGGCCAACTGGTCAACCACAAATACCACCACGTCGACACCTTTCAAGGCCGAGGTAGCTGCCTTGTTCATGTATCGGTTTATCGCCCGTGGTTGTTCTTCATGCATACCCGGTGTGTCAACATACACAGCCTGCACCGGGCCAATGGTTTTTATACCCAGAACCTGGTGACGGGTGGTTTGCGGCTTGCGCGAGGTAATACTGAGCTTCTGGCCCAGTATGTGATTCATCAGGGTAGACTTGCCCACATTGGGGCGCCCTACGATGGCCACAAAGCCACAACGGCTGTCAGGGTCTTGCGGGCGGGTTGTATCCGTCATCAATCGTTCTCCACACCCAGTTCTTTCAGGGCATTACGGGCGGCTTGCTGTTCGGCTATGCGGCGACTGTTGCCGCTGCCGGTGGTTTTGCGCCCCAATGAGGACAGCGCGCAGGATATGTGAAATGTCTGATTGTGGGCTTCACCGTCAACCGACAGAACGTCATAAATCGGCAGCGGAAACTGGCGCGACTGAAGATATTCCTGCAGGCGGGTTTTCGGGTCTTTCTGGGTATCCTGTAAGTCCAGATTCTGCAGGCGCAAATCAAACCAACGCAATATCTGAGCCTGACAGGTAACAAAATCACTGTCCAGATAGATAGCGCCGATGATGGACTCTACCGCATCTGCCAGTATGGATTCACGACGAAAGCCGCCACTTTTTAGCTCACCTGAACCCAAGCGCAGATAGGAGCCTAAATCAAACTCCCGCCCAATCTCCGCCAGAGTTACGCCCTTGACCATGCGCGCCCGCAAGCGGCTTAGCTGCCCTTCACGGGCTTTGGGAAAGCGCCTGAACAAATGCTCGGCGATCACCATGTTTACAATGGAGTCACCCAGAAACTCAAGGCGTTCATTGTTCTGATTGCCAAAACTGCGGTGGGTCAGAGCCAGCAGCAAACGTTCCTGGGATTTGAACTGATAACCGATACGTCGCTGCAAGGGCTCAAGGTCGGGCTGGACGCTCATTGGCTACTCATATCGTAGGCGTGCTTGAAGTGCATCACGGCATCTATGTTACTAATTACCGGCGAGCGCACTTCATAGTCCACCACAATCAGTACCCGGTCACCGTCTTTGTTAACGGTAATACTCTCGGAGCTAAGAGTGCGAACATTGTTCACACTCAAGCGCTTATTAATGTGTGAACGCACTTCCGCCGGCCCCATTTCTGACAATCCTTTGGTATCGCTCAGGCCTTCGAGTGCTTCCTGAATGGTGTAATCATCCATGTACGCTGGCCCAAGTTTTAACAAAAGGGTCAGCAGACTGCCAAAAAACAGAACCATAACCAGCATGACCAACCCGGATGCGCCGCGCTGCCTGTTCATATCTGACCCGTTGCTGTTCATCCCCTGCATTCTCATTAGGTTTTCCATTATTCTATGCCACCCACCCGGCCAAACGATGGCAAACTGACCAGCGACTCCCAGTGCATCCAGATAGCAAAGGCCTTGCCGACAACAAGGTCGTCTGGGACCGTGCCCCAGTAGCGGCTGTCATTACTGTTGTCACGGTTGTCACCCATTACAAAATAGTGGCCTTCGGGCACTTGCCATTCGCCTTCACCGCCGGTACCCAGACGGCCCGTGGTCAGAAAAATATCGTGTTCTACCCCTCCTAGCTGTTCGCGCCTGTATTCGTTGGGCGGCAGACGCGCCACAAATTCCGATTCTACTTTTTCACCGTTTATGAACAGAGTTTTATCGCGGTAGCGAATCTGATCACCGGGCAAACCAATCACTCGCTTTATGTAATTGGTTTTGCGGTCTTCAGGGTAGCGGAATACCATCACATCGCCGCGGTCCGGATCGTCGATGCTGACCACTTTTGAGCCCAGAACCGGCAGCCGAAGGCCGTAAGCAAACTTGTTTACCAGAATGAAATCGCCCACCTCCAGGGTAGGCAGCATAGAGCCGGAGGGAATCTGGAATGGCTCTACCAAAAACGAACGCAGAACCAACACAATGGCCAATACCGGGAAAAACGAACGGCTCAGCTCGACCAGATAAGGCTCTTTTGCGGACGAGTCTTCGTCTGAGGCCACGGCACTCGCTTTGGCGGCACGGCGCGAGCGTAAAAACAGCTTGTCAGTGAACCAGACCAAACCCGTTGCAAAGGTCAGAATGACCAAGATCAGCGGAAAATTAATATCCATTCAGATGCCTACTTATCAGATGCCTAATTTTTGTCGATTTTCTAGTTGTCGATTTTCAATACCGCTAGAAACGCGTCTTGGGGCACTTCCACATTACCCACTTGCTTCATGCGTTTTTTACCGTCTTTCTGCTTTTGCAGCAGTTTCTTTTTGCGACTGACATCGCCGCCGTAACATTTAGCGGTCACGTTCTTACGCAAGGCTTTCACCGTCACTCGTGACACTACCTGGTTGCCGATCGCCGCCTGAATGGCAATATCAAACATCTGCCGCGGAATCAGCTCTTTCATTTTTTCCACCAGTTGACGGCCTTTGTGATTCGCCAGTTCACGGTGAACAATCAAGGCCAGAGCATCCACCCGCTCACCGTTGATCAGCACGTCCAGGCGCACAAGATTGGCCGCCTGAAACCGAATGAAGTGGTAATCCAGTGAAGCGAAGCCTCGGCTGACGGACTTTAACCGGTCGAAAAAGTCGAGAACCACTTCGGCCATGGGCAGCTCATAGGTGAGCTGCACCTGCCTGGTGGTGAAGTGCATACTTTTTTGTACGCCGCGTTTTTGCTCGCACAGGGCAATCACATTTCCCAAATGCTCTTGCGGCACCAAAATGTTGGCTTGCACAATGGGCTCACGCATTTCCTCAATTGAGCCAATATCCGGCAACTTTGAGGGGCTGTCTACCGATAATGTCTCACCCAGCTTAGTGAGCACTTCATAGATAACCGTGGGCGCAGTAGTGACCAGGTCAATATCGTATTCACGCTCTAGCCGCTCCTGAATAATTTCCATGTGCAGCATGCCCAGGAAACCACAGCGAAAACCAAAGCCCAATGCGTCGGAGCTTTCCGGCTCGAAAAACAAGGACGCGTCATTCAGCGTCAGTTTATCCAAAGCATCACGGAAATCGTTGTAATCGTCGGAGCTGACCGGAAATAGACCGGCGTATACCTGCGGCTGAATTTTTTTAAAACCCGGCAGCCTGGAGGTTTCGTCGGCAAATTTGTGATGCACGATGGTATCGCCCACCGGCGCACCGTGAATAGCTTTGATCCCGGCAACCACAAAACCTACATCACCGGCTTCCAGAATGTTGGTGTCGTAAGGCTTTGGGTTAAAAATACCCACTTTGTCCGCATTCCAAGCCTTGCCCGTCGACTTAATAACAATTTTTTCGCCCTTTCTCAGCACGCCCTGGGTCACGCGCACCAGCGACACAACGCCCAGATAATTATCAAACCAAGAGTCGATAATCAGTGCCTGCAGCGGCGCCGAACGATCACCTGTTGGCGGTGGAATTTTCTGGATCAGATCTTCCAGAACGTCTTCCACACCCATGCCGCTCTTTGCCGAGCAGCGCACGGCGCTGCTGGCGTCTATGCCAATGATGTCTTCGATTTCGGCGGCTACCCGCTCCGGTTCTGCCTGCGGCAAGTCCATCTTATTTAGCACCGGCACCACTTCCAGACCCTGCTCAATGGCGGTATAGCAGTTGGCCACCGACTGAGCTTCAACGCCCTGCCCGGCATCCACCACCAGCAGCGCGCCTTCGCACGCGTAGAGTGAACGCGACACTTCGTAGGAAAAGTCTACGTGCCCTGGCGTATCAATAAAGTTGAGTTTGTAAACCTGGCCGTCACGAGCGGTGTAATTCAGCGTCACGCACTGCGCTTTGATAGTAATACCGCGTTCACGCTCAATATCCATGGAGTCAAGCACCTGTTCCGCCATTTCACGGGAGGACAGGCCACCGCAAGTCTGGATAAACCGGTCTGCGAGTGTGGATTTGCCATGGTCAATGTGGGCGATAATAGAAAAGTTACGGATTCGGCTCAGTTCAGTCACAGACAATGAATACTCGTATAAGACACAGGATTGAGCCCGAGGAGGGCCGCTGCCGGATCCGGCAACGGCAAGATTTTACAGTTTACCGGCCGCCATTGCCATTGCTGTCGGCGGCCGGGTTTGAGGAGGTGTTAAGGTTTCATAACCAGATAGAGCGCACGACCCTGACGCACTACGCGCACTGGCACGGCGCGATCGTCGGCCAGATTGCCGGCAATGTTGCGGAAGTCCGCCACCGACGTCACCGCTTTGCGATCGATTTCAGTGATCACGTCATTGGGGCGTATGCCTGCGTCGAAAGCAGCGCCACCCTGAACATCCGCGACTAATACGCCGGCAATGATGCCCTGGGCATTGGTCATGCTAGCCGGCAGCGGCTCAACGCTCAGGCCGAATAGCGACGAAGCACTATCGCCCGGGACTACGGGGCTCTGCGCCTGGGCGTCACGCTCATCCGGAAGCTGACCAATTTTAACATCAATAGCCATTTCGTTGCCGCCACGCAGTACCGTCAAACGCGCTGACTCACCAATCGGCGTGCGCCCTACCATCGGCGGCAACTCAGCTGACAGCTGCAATTCTTCGCCGTCATAGGCCAGCACAATATCACCAGACTGCAAGCCAGCAGCTTCCGCCGGTGAACCACCAAGCACTTCGGCAACCAGCGCGCCGCGCGGACGCTTCAAGCCAAAACTCTCGGCCAGATCACGGTTCACTTCCTGAATAAGCACGCCCAACCAACCACGGGATACGCTGCCATTGTCGCGAATCTGGCGGAACACGCTCATGGCGTCATCGATGGGAATGGCGAAAGAAACCCCCATAAAACCTCCGGAACGGGTATAAATCTGGGAGTTAATGCCAATCACATCGCCGTCCATGTTGAACAACGGCCCGCCGGAATTACCGGGATTAATAGCGACATCGGTCTGAATAAAAGGCACGTAGTTTTCGCTTGGCAGGGAGCGGCCAAGAGCGCTGACGATGCCGGCGGTGACGGTATAGTCAAAGCCGAAGGGTGAACCGATGGCAAAAACCCACTCGCCCACTTTCAAATCTTTCGATTTGCCCACCTGAACGACAGGCAGGTCGTCACCATTTTCAATTTTCAACACGGCCATATCCGAGCGCGGATCCGTGCCAATAAGGCGCGCGGGCAGTTCACGGCGGTCGTTCAAGCGTACAATAATTTCGTCAGCGCCCTCCACTACGTGATTGTTGGTCAGCACGTAGCCATCGCGGGACACGATAAAACCAGAGCCCATAGACTGGATTGGCTGGGCGCGGCCACCGTGGGGATTACCGGAGCCAGGACCACGAAAAAAATCCTGAAAAAACTCTGGCATCTGCTCAAGCTGGCGCTCGTCAAAAGGCAGATTTTGGAAACGGCTTGTATTTTCCGGCGCTGCCGAGGTTGTGCTGATATTCACCACCGCACCGGCATTATCTTCCACCAGTTCTGTAAAATCAGGCAGGCCACGGGCTTGGGTAGCTTGGCTCCATACCACCAGTACCATCAAAACAGTGGCCAGCAACGCAGCCCACATCAAAGAAACGAAATTGGTGGACTGCCTGGCAGCCACAACCGAGGGTGTTTTTGGCATTGAGCAACTCCCGTAATGAGTTCCGAGCTGACCTAAACGGCCAGCGAACAGTATTAGCAAATGTGTGTGAGGGCACTTCCCGTTATTTCAATATACGAGCACTAGAAGAAATTATAACGCTTGGGTAGGGACGTTCTTATTAACCTTCATTAAGTGTGGCTGATAATCACCGGGCATGCGGCGCTGCCAAAGCTTTGCGACTAAAAAGCCCGCGCCCAAGCCAAGGCCAGCGGCCAAGATAGCTACGCCGTCGCTGCCCGGCACCAGCTGGTTTGCAGCCATGCTCGCAGCGACCATCAACAGCAGCGGTAACGCATACACCAATAGCGACGCCTGCAATAGCGCCTGTTCCGCAATGCCCAGAGTGACATCGTCGCCCACACCCGCGTGCAGGCTGTTCAGAACCTGCACTTGATTGGCGCGGCCACCGCTGGCAGCCGCCAACACGCGCTGGCCGCAGCCACTGCGGGCGGAACAACTCTGGCACGCGCTCTGGCGAATGGTTTGCACCCAGACGGTGTTGCCAGACACCGCTACCACTCGACCGCTTTCGGTGATCATCGGCTCGCGCCCTGATGCTCGATCAGGCTTGCGGTGGCGCTATCAACATTAGCACTATCAACCGCAGCGCTGTCAAAACGCACCGACTCTGCCACTTTACGGGCGGTGATCGGAGGCACCTCGCCGACCACCGAGATCAATACCTGGCGACCGTCTGACTGCACCGGCCGCAAATACACCGTGGTAGCACCAATGCGCGATGCACCTGTCGGCATGTCCAAACTAGCAATGTCTTCTACAAACACTGAAAAAGCCGCCAAACCATCACTGAACGCAATCACCTGGCGTTTATCCGATCGCGGCGTAGCCGCAGGCTCAAAACCCGCGGGCACCCAATCCAGCGACCAACCTTGCAAGCGGGTCACCAGCTCGGTGACGGAATTTGAAGGTTCAAGGCTCATGGTACTGGTCTTATTCTTGTCTGCCGTTGTTATCTGAAGCTCGCTGTCGACAATATCATCGGTGATATCAAGACTGGTGAACTGGAAATGCTCCAGGATCTGGTCGTCGGCGTTACGGGTTTGGCTTTTTACCAGCAGGCCGGTCTCTTTTTCCAGCCACAAGCGATAGCTATAGCGGTAAGGATCATTAGCGGTCAAGGCGATTTTTACAGCGGCGTAACCTGCTACGCGGCCCTCTCCCAGCATTTGCGCCTGGTACCAGCGCGTCGCAGGCAATAGCTGATCACTAAACGAATCAGCCAGCGGCCCGGAAGGAATAATAGCATCTAGTATGACAGTATCTTGGGCTGGCAACACGCAAACAACCTCCATGTCACGACGCACAATTTCGCCGCTGCCGCCGTCCTGAATAACCAGTCTTTCCTCAACCATACTGCCGTTGTAGCGGTGAGCCACTTGCATGGAATGCACCTGCTGGCCGCGGCCGTACACAAACACTCCCCGGTAGGAGGTCATGTTCATGGCCGGGCCCAGGCGCTGCAACCACTTGACCGCTTCTGCGCTATTGGCCGTTTGGGGCTGTGCCTCGGTCGACTGTGCCGCAGCCGGCATCCACAACCCCATAACCGTAAGGGCCAGGAAAAAACGCAACCATGCTGAGCCTGCCTGCCCGTTCACGATTTAGTAACCCCCCGCATCGGCGCTGACCAGACGCGCATAGCCCACCGAGCCGCGACCGGCACCCACGCTGTTATGCTGGGCGTGTTCCAGTAGATAACGGTGAATCTGCTGCCGCTGTCTGTCATCCAGGCCCTGCAGCGATACTTCGCTGACCGAAGCAACCGTTGCAGCCGCGTTTGGCTCCGTTGAGGCCGGAGCAGCAATCAGCTCCGGCTCGCCGGCGCTTTGCCAGCCCGAACCAGCGCCAAAACCCACCACCAGCGCCATCGCTATCATGGCCACTGCGGGCCAGTGCCATCGCTGACGACTTGTTGCCCTTATCGCATTGTGCTCTGACGTAGGCGCCCCGCCGTCAAGGCGCTGCCAAACACCGGCACTAACATCGGCGGCCGGCGAAACCGAGTCGGCTGCGGCGCCCGTGCCATGCATCAGGTCGTGAATGTGCTGCCAGCGTTGCCACTGGCCGCGCACCTCATCCTGATCGGAAAAGGACAGCAAACGCCGCACAGCGAGTTCGTCTGCTTCGTCGTCCATCATGGCCGACAGGGTTTCTCTGAGACGATCATCCATGGGATGCAACCTCAATTGCTTGCAGAATGGTTGAGCAAGGGGCCAAGATGACGGTCAACCGCATCTCGGGCCCGAAAAATACGGGAACGCACCGTGCCAATCGGGCATTCCAATATGCGGGCAATGTCTTCGTAACTCAGGCCGTCGTATTCGCGCAGCAGAAACGCCGAACGCAATTCTTCCGGCAGTGCGTCTATGGCTTTATTCAACGCCTGCTGCAACTGGTCGCGCTGCAGCAGCTTCTCTGGCGAGGCGATATCTCGCAGGCGCTGGCCATCGTCGTAGTTTTCCGCGTCTGCCGAATCTGCGCTACCCAGAGGGCGCCGACTGCGCGCTTCCAGATAATTTTTGGCTGTATTAACCGCTATGCGATAAAGCCAAGTGTAAAATGCGCTGTCACCACGAAAACGGTCAATAGCGCGAAAGGCTTTAACGAAAGTTTCTTGAGTAAGATCCATCACTTCGTGGCTATCGAATACATAGCGGCTGATGATAGACGCCACTCGCGACTGGTATTTCAGCACTAGCAAATCAAAGGCAGCACGGTCGCCATTGCGTACCTTGCGCACCAACTGCAAGTCAGTCTGGCTGTCGCCCTGGTCGGGGGCTGTCTGATCTATACTGGACGTCATGGACGGTTTGCCGGCACTCGCTGGTTCGGTGGCCTGAGTTCCGGCCTGCTTGAGAATGGAATGCATCATGCTGCTGCCTGGCGTCCGTTAATGGAGTCTTCGGGAAAAATGACCGCTTAAAAGCGACTTCCCGGTTCTGGCAAATGGACAGCGAGCACAAAGTTTAGTTCAATACACACCCACATTATGGCCTGCGATACCAACCCAATGCCACAATCCTTCGAGTTCGATGTACTGGTGATCGGCAGTGGAGCTGCCGGTTTGACAGTGGCTCTGAATCTGCCACCCCATTTGCAAGTCTGCGTCCTCAGCAAAGCGGCCATCAGCAGTGGCGCCACGCTTTGGGCCCAGGGCGGAATTGCGGCGGTTCTTGACGGGGAAGACTCCGTTGAAAACCACATCCAGGACACCCTGGACGCCGGAGCAGGCCTTTGCCACAAAGACGCTGTGCGCTTTACTGTAGAGCACAGCAAAGCCAGCGTTGACTGGCTGGTTGATTCCGGCGTGGACTTCACTCGCGATAACAACGCCGCTTTCCACCTGACGCGCGAAGGCGGCCACAGCCATCGCCGCATTATCCACGCTGCAGATGCCACCGGGCAGGCGGTATCTACCACTCTGGTGGCCCGGGCCGAAGCACGGGCAAATATCACGCTGATGTCCGGCCGGGTGGCGGTAGACCTGATCACCAATCGCAAACTGTCGCTGCCAGGCAATCGTTGCGTGGGCGCCTACGTGTTGAAACTGGATGACAATCACGTTGAACTGATTCGTGCCCGCTTCACGGTAATCGCCACCGGCGGGGCCTCCAAGGCCTACCGCTACACCACCAACCCAGACGGTGCGTCTGGTGACGGCATCGCTATGGCCTGGCGTGCTGGCTGCCGTGTCGCCAATATGGAATTCAACCAGTTTCACCCTACCTGCCTGTACCACCCCCACGCCAAATCGTTTCTGATCAGCGAAGCTCTGCGCGGCGAAGGCGGGCACTTGAAGTTGCCGGATGGCAGCCGCTTTATGGACCGTTTCGACAGTCGTGCCGAACTGGCACCCAGAGACATTGTTGCCCGTGCCATCGATCACGAGATGAAACGCCTGGGCGTAGACCACGTATATCTGGACATCAGCCACAAGCCGGCAGATTTTATAAAACATCACTTCCCAACCATTTACGAAACCTGCCTGACCTATGGCATTGATATCACCTGCGAGCCAATTCCAGTGGTGCCTGCGGCTCATTACACCTGCGGCGGCATCATTAGCGACCAGCGCGCCAGAACCGATATCAACCAGCTTTACGTGGTCGGCGAAGCCGCTTTTACCGGCCTGCACGGTGCCAACCGCATGGCCAGCAACTCTCTGCTGGAATGCCTGGTGTATGGCCGCGCTGCCGCGGAAGACATTACCCGCCGGGAAGCCGACATACCGGCCGTGCCAGACGTTCCGGAGTGGGATGAAAGCCAGGTTCGTGATTCTGATGAAGACGTAGTCATTTCCCACAACTGGGACGAACTGCGCCATTTTATGTGGGACTATGTCGGCATAGTTCGCACCACGAAGCGCTTGCAGCGTGCCAAGCACCGAGTCGATTTGCTGTCTCGGGAAATTGGCGATTTTTACAGTAATTACCGGGTATCCAACGATTTGCTGGAACTGCGCAATCTGGTTACCGTGGCAGATCTTATTATTTGTTCGGCGCTGCAAAGACACGAAAGCCGTGGGCTTCACTACACCCTGGATTATCCGGCGATGCAGGCAGAAGCCGGTGACACCGTATTGGTACCCACCACTTACCGTACCTCTGCGCCCTGATATCCCAATATGAGTGATATCAGGTAGTACTAAACCTACAACTGACAGGATGCGTTATGTCTGAAACTCAAGTCACTTCCAACTCGCCCGAATTCAAGCGCTTATGGTGGCACAGCCGCCGCGGCATGCTAGAGCTAGACAATCTTCTGGTGCCATTTCTGGAACAGGCATACTGTGATTTGAACCCAGATGACCAAGCCCGCTATGAAAAACTGCTGACCTGTGAAGACAACGACATGTTCGAGTGGTTTATGCAACGCAACAAGTCTGACGACCCGGACCTGCAGCGCATCGTTGAGGTTATTCTGAAACGTGTCCAGCCGAATTGATATCAGACTGCGCCCAACCGGGCTGGTGGGTGCTATCGCCGCCCTACCTTGGTTGGTGCTAGCGGGTTTTGTGAGTTTGCTGTCCACTGATGGCCATGTATGGTTGCTGGCGATGGTTCCTTTAGCTGCCGTTGGTACGTTTTATGCCGTTAGCAGCCATGGCTTGCTGCTAGGGCAACATTGCGTGGTTGGATTGCGCCTTCATGACGGCCAACTGTGGGCCTTACACCACGACAACGCGGCGGTCGCCGTCAATCCGGGCCCTGGCAGCCGCATTGGCGCCCGCTTCAGTGTTCTGCAATTACGCCAAGCCCACAGCAACCGCTATTACACAACGGTATTGCTGCTCAGCGGCGGCCGTGGCAACCTGCCCTCAGACGATGCGCGCAGTTTGCGCCTGTGGCTGAGGCTCGGGCAAAAACCTATACCCGCCACCGTTTGACCCCATTTGCATTTGTTTTGCGGAGCTTGTAATGAGTGATACCACCACCTACCCATCAGTTGACAGCCCAATTGCACCCTCCACTGGCCCCTCCATTGCAAACGGGATAGCAGAGCAACCACTGCCAGAAAACAACTGGGCAGAGCTGAGTGACCGACTGATGCTGACGGTCAGCGGGGCTGGCACCGAGAAATTTTTGCAAGGCCAGTTCAGCCAGAACGTGAGCGAAGTCACCGCGGGTAAGTCCCTGCATGCAGCCGCCAGTAATCGCAAAGGCCGGGCCTACGCCCTAGTGCGTATGTTGCGCCACGATGACGATATTCTGATGGACTTTAGCCGCGAGCTGGCGGATGCCACTGAGGCCGAGCTGCGCAAATATTTGATGCTGTTTCGCGGCACCACTATGGCCCGCCTGGATGACAGCAAAATCATCGGCATCTTTGGCAGTGAACTGGCACAGGCGGTGGCGGGTGACCAGGCTTCGCTAGTTACCGATCTGCGGCAACCCGGGGACACCCTGACCACTGGCCACGGCCATCTTATTTTGCTGGAACCGTCCATCGAAGGCCCTGCGCGCTATGAGCTCTGGTCACCGGACGGCGCCTTACCCGATGTACTCCAAACCAAACGTCAATGCAGCCTGGCTACCTGGCAAGCCGGACAAATTGCCGCCGGGGTGCCATGGTTGACCAGCGCAACCGCCGGCGCCTACGTACCACAAATGCTGAACTGGCAACATTTGGGAGGCGTCCACTTCAAAAAAGGCTGTTACACCGGCCAAGAAGTTATTGCGCGCATGCACTTTCTCGGGCAGCTGAAAAAGAGCCTTTACCGGCTGACCGTTACCGCCGATCCAGAACCGGCCGTTGGCGACGCTATCAGCAATGGCGAACGCAACGTGGGCGAAGTGGTCAATATTTTGCAGACCGGGCCGCAGCAATATCATTTGCTTGCGGTCATTCGCCATGACGCCGCAAACGGCCCACTAACACTGGAAGACAGCGCCGATGCCAACATACAGCTGTGCCCGCTGCCATACGCGGTGCCGGAACGCGAACAGCCGCATAAGACGGCAGATACATAATGTGACAGGCAAGCGTCGCTGAATTTGCTATAAACTAATCGACGATGCGGATACCCAACAGGCCACAGGCCCGCGCTTCATCGCTTAACCGCTTAATTGCTCAACCGGATCTGATCACCCTATGTCGAACATCGCTGACACCATCAAGAACGATCTGATTACTGCCATCAACAGCGACAAGCTGGTACTGCCCACACTGCCCGAAGCTGCGCTTAAAGTTCGTGATATCGCACAGTCTGAAGACTCGGCAATCATAGATCTGGTCAAAGTAATCAGCAACGATACAGCGTTGTCTGCGCGCCTTATTCGCGTTTGTAACAGCCCGTTGTTCCGCGGAAATCGCTCGATCGAGAACCTGAATATGGCGGTAAGCCGCCTGGGTATGACCTACACCAGCAGCCTGGCCATGGGCCTGGCCATGGAGCAGATGTTTCAGGCCACCTCGGATATGATCGACAAACGCATGCGCGCGACCTGGCAGGCCAGCATAGAAGTCGCTGGTATTTGTCACGTTCTGGCCCAGAATTACACACGTCTTAAGCCCGAACAGGCCACCTTGGCGGGCATGGTGCACTTGATTGGCATGCTGCCGATACTGCGCTATATCGAAGACAATGACATCCAAATAAGCGGCATTGTGCTGGATGAAATCATTGCTGAACTGCACCCGCAGATTGGCGCCATTATCCTCAAGCGCTGGGATTTCCCCGCCGACCTGCAAGATGTTCCGTTACTTTATAATCAGTTCGACCGAAGCCCTGCCAAGGCTGATTACAGCGATCTGGTGATGATAGCAAATTTGCAGAGGGTTGCCGGGACCGATCACCCCTGGGCTCAGATGGACTGGAGCACCATTAGCGCGTTTGAACGGCTTGGGCTGGACCCAGACGGAAGTGACGATGAAAACCTGGACGCCCAGATGGCGGCCGCCATGGCGATGCTGCAATAGTTAGTGTTTATTCGGAAACATGAATTTTCAGCCAGTTCAACTCACCTTTGGACGTGGAACTGAGCTGAGTACATTCAAAAAATCGGAGGCGGCTAAATAACGATCCGTTTGGCCGTTACGTTATCAGTTCGTCCAACTATAAGGTTATAGGGGTGCATTTTGTGGCCGGAAAGAATTTCTTTTCGGGCTGGTGATGGTGTCTCAACAAAAAAATGTATAGGCTTCTATCGTCTTAAGACAAGCCGGTTTTCGGAGTAAAACCGGTGTTCACCCAAGGAAGGAATATCTCATGAGCAACCTCATGGTCGCCTGCGTTGGCGACACCCACGTTTGCCCCATCCCCGGCCACGGCAGCAGTCCCATTATTGCGAACGGCGCGACCGCAAGCGTGGATGGCGTACCCATCGCCCGGGTGGGCGATGCCTGCGGCTGCGGTGCCGTGATCGTTCAGGGCTATCCACTGGCCCTGCTGGACGGCCGCCCCC
>Ga0314774_1000063_pt1 | contig 99288 bp, 83 predicted proteins | sample MetaGCBIA2018_FD_204515 | JGI IMG/M metagenome (GOLD analysis project Ga0314774, IMG submission 204515) | Cryopeg brine microbial communities from Beaufort Sea near Barrow, Alaska, United States - CBIA 2018 | ecosystem: Environmental > Aquatic > Marine > Coastal | place: USA: Alaska | collected... | reverse complement strand
TGCTGTTGGGCACATAGTTGTTCGGCGACACGGTCCGCGAGTACGACGCGGGCACACTGCTGTCCCCCACTGTCGCGGACATCACGATCATGATTGCGGAAATTGAGTTGCGTGCTGGTGCGGCCGACGGCGTGAACTGCTGGCCGGTGCCGTCGAGGTAGCGGAACAGGGGGACGCAGTAGTCGTCGCCCCCGACACGTTCCACTGCGGTCTGTGTGGCCGTGCACGCCGCAGTTGCGTGAGCCATACCGTCGACCAGCGTGAAGGGTTCGATGAGGTGCACGATGGATCCGGTGTCAGCAGCCACCATCGCCGTCCACGGGTAGTTGTCGAGGCAGGCGCCCGCGTTGACGGTCGTCCACTGCCGGAGGTCCTCGTCGGAGACCACCGTCCCCACATAGAACTGGTCCAGACGGCAGTCGATGCCGCCGGACACCTCATTGGTGACGTTGCGGGCGATACCGAGTTCAGTCTCGGTCGCGTAGTAGATCGAAGCGGACTCGTCGATTGACTCGGAGACCGTCTCCAACGCGTTCTTGACTGCGACGACCTGGCTGCGTTCCGCGGTCGCCTCCGACTGGTTCTTGACGATCATCATGATGAGCGCGGTGATCGACATCATGATGATGCCCGTGATGATGATGATGATGACGAGTTCGAGTGTGGTGAACCCGCCGTCGGCCCGCTGCTGCTTCGTGCCGAAAACCCTCGTGCGCATGTTGCTCATGGGCGCAATCACCAATCCTGTCGCGGGACAAACTCAATGGACTCAGGGTTGATGTACCAAAGGTTGTTCGGGTACATGTCGGAACCGAACCCGGCCGACCCGAACTCGACGAGTTCCGGGAACGGGGTCCTCTGGGAGAACTGCCGAGTGTGAGACAGGTCAACGATCTGGCACACGATGGACCCCAAATACATGTCCCAACTGCGGCCGAGAGACTCATCGACGGAGGTGGTGACGGGGTCGTCGGCTCTCATACCTGGGCTGCACGTCGCGTTGGGCGCATACAGATACAAGTTGGAGTGGGACGAGCCTGACGAGGAGCCTTCCAGCGTGACTGCGGAGGACAGCGTGTAGATGGCCACCTGCGGGTCAGTCGCCGGAGCGTCAAACGAGTCCGTGCCGTTCTCATCAAGGAAGTGGTGGCCATCCGTCACGACAACGTTGCGTTCCACGAAGATGCGTGCCACGTTGTGCCCGCTCGCCCCGTTCGCCACGAGGTTGACGTCAGCGTCCATCACAAAGTCGCGGAAGCAGTACGTGGTGTCGTTCGCGGTCAACGACGGGAACGCCTGCTGTGAGGCGATGAAGTCTTCGGAACCCTGCGTTGAGCAGAACTCCTGCATCTGCGACACCAGGTTCGTGTCCGGGACGACTTCGAAGCCTGTGTTCAATGTCTTGACCGACGAGCACTCACCCGTGACAGCGCCCGCCGTGGTGTCATATTCCAGGCAGCGGCCCTGCCCGAAGAGCATCATGTCGGTGTCATACCGGCGGCGATGGTCGTCGTTAAGTCGCGTCGAGCCCACCGGGTCGTCAAGGGTGATGTCTCCACTGGAAGCGATCGGCGACCAGGCCTTCACGAATCCGCCCTTGCCCAAGTCCTGCACGCTCTGCGTACCAAAGATTCCGTACTGGAACATTGACAAGGGAGACAGCACGTACGCCAGACCCACCCCGTCGCTCGAGGACTGCACCGCACGCGCCTGGAACTGGTAGACCGGCACCGTAATTGCTCGATAGCCGTACACCACCGTTTCGTCCGGGGTCACCACGCGGGCTTCCACGTTGAGGTTGCCGACGATGCCGCCGAAGCGGACACGGTTCTGATCGACCGTGTTGGGCCTGTCGTACGACACATCGAACATGTCAATCCACCAGCGTGACTGAGCCTGGATGCCATACTTCGCGGCGCCCGCCGGGCTGCCGTTGAAGGAGGTCCACTTGGTCGCGTTGAAGGAGTCCAGGTCGGCGCTGGCCGGGTCCGATGCTGCGGGAAGGGTGCGACCGTACGCGCCGTCAACCGAGTTGTACGTGCCATCGTCGGAGACCACGCCATAGTCCTCGTTCAGGGCGTAGATCGCCTGCGAGAGCGCGATGTCGACAGCCTCCTGCGCCAGAGCCTCACGCTGGGTGTGCTTGGCGTTCACTGTGATGCCCCACGCTTGCGTGGTCATGAACATGATGAACATGCCCACCACAACCATGACGACAATGGCGGATAGCAAGACTTCGCCGTCGTCGCGCTTCGCATTGCGTACGAATGCGCTTCTGAACTTGGCGAGCATGCCGTCCCCTCTCGTGCTGAAAGTGCCGTTGTGGCACCACAAGCCTACCGCACCGGTACGACACGGATTCTGGTTAGGCGCTTCCGCCGTCCATTTGCTTCTGGTCCTCAGTCAGGACCAGTGGTTCGGGGGTTGCCGTCTGGTACACAACCTTCGATTCGTCGATGGGCAACGCGGAGTCCGCGCGCTCGATCGGCTTGTCGACGTTGATCTCGAGTCGCGCAACCGTTTCGTTCGGGAACGGGTAGTCGGCAATCAACTGGTCGACCAATGCGCGAGCGCCATCAAGGGTCCGCAGCATCTCGCACTGCGCCAGATCTTCCTTCCCCTCACCGGGCACCACGTCCCCCGCGACAAGCCCCTCACTGGGCACCACGTCTCCTGCGACGAGGAACCCGTCGAAGAACTCGACCCCGTCGCAGGATATCTGCTGAGGCGTGATGTAGATGTAGGGGGTAACCGTCAGACTGAAGGTGTCGCCGAGGTACTTGTTGATGCCCGACGGTCCGGTTTCCACCGCGACTCCCTCTGCCCGCGCTTTGACTTCCGCAAGCACAGACTCGGACAACGGCTCGCCCGCCGGGATGTCCACTATGGTGCCGTCCTCCGAAACAAACGTGCCGGGCACAATCCCGGGGATCGGCATGTACCGGTCCGCCAACCCGCCAGGGACGAACCACGCCGTCGCGAGAAGCGCCACAAACGCGGCGGACATGACCAGCAGCGACTTGCGTGTGAGCAGCCTGCGCGTGAAGAACCTGCGCGCGTTCGGCCTACGTGTGGTCAGTCGCACGAAGATCACGCTCGCACGCGACGCCTCCCCGTCGAGCAGCACTCGGCCGCGGCGGCGAGCCTTGCGCGCCACTGCAATGTCAGTCCTTATGCCCATGGCGAGATGCAGCCCCAATCCGTTCGCGTAGCCATCATGGCCACCGTGTAGTCGCTAGAAGTCGCACCCGGGCCCTTGCGGGGCCCGGGTCGATCGTTTCGGTTGAGCATCGAGGCCCCTACCACCTGTTGTTGTTCAGGCAGTACTCGAGGCCCGAAAGGGTCGCGCCGCCGAGTACGCTGTCGCCGGCAACCCAGTAGCCGCACCGGATCGCGATGTTCTGCTGCATCTTGAGCGTGGTGCTCGGACCCCAATACCCGTCCACGGCGATGTTCGAGTACCTGCCATAGTCGTGGGCGTTCATCCAGTTCTGGAGAACCTTCGAATCGAATGAGTAGTACGCGTACTTGGTCCACTGGTTGGGGCGACCGTAATTGGTGCCCGGAGGGTTGGAGAAACTCGTGGCTTGCTGCAACCGCCGCCACATGTTGCCGTTCCACGCGTTGTTGTACAACAGGCGATACGGAACGGTCTTCCACACGTAAGTGCCGTAAGACGCATATCCTGTCGTGGTGTTCCGGCAGCGTTGCCTAATCGCAGCGGCGCCTTCTTCGCCGTAGCCGAACGACTCGTAATAGTAACTGCGCGTCATCCAGGCCTGCCAGTAGGTCTCGTAGACGTCATACTCGGCGCGGCTGCCCGTGTCACATGCGAGATTGGGCCAGTTGTAAAGTCCGCCGGAAGTGCGTGGGTATGTCGACACGGACGGCCGGCCGACGCTTCGCATACGTGCATACTTCGAGCCCGTGAATGACGACCACGGGCCCGCGCCCGACGCGTTGTACCCGCGAACGCGAATCTGAAAACGGTCACCCTCGTGGACATAGGCGTCGAAAGTGACCGACAAGGCGCTCGTGCAGTAGGACAGGTAGGGGTTTTCGCACGTTGGGCTGTTGACCATGCGGTCGCCGTTGACATAGTACTGGATTTGGTAGCCAGACGCGCCAGGAACGGAGGCCCAACTCACCCAGAATTTCCCCTGCTGGGGGACGACGTTGGTGATGTTGCCCGCGATGGTGGGCGGGGCGTTGTAGGCAATTGAGTTTGTGCGCCACGACGACACACCGAACTGGTTGGTGCCGCGAACCTTGAACGTGCCCACAGCGTAGTCGTCGGCGTACTGTGCCCGCGAGCGCCACTCCCAGGCGTTCACGTGACTCGAAGACGACCTTCCCTGGGTGTCGGAGTACCGGTAATCCCAGCCGGAATATGCATACGAGGCCGCATTCCAGTACGCCCTTACGCCCAGCCGCGGGCTGCTCCACCCCCTCGTCCACACGTTGCTAAACCAGATCGACGGCGTGGTGGGCAACTCCCCGACCCTGACGGTCTTGTAGGCCCACGCAGAGACCCCTGAGGCGTTCTCCGCACGCACACGAATTCGTGTGGTGGTGCGCAAGTAGCCACCCCAAGGCTTCGGCTGGACGCCATACCAAGACGTCCTCGTGGAGTCCAAATAGACGTTCCACCAGGTCGAGTTGTTACCCTGCAACTGCTGAACGTCGTACACCGGCGAGTCTCCACCCGCCGACCACGAGTATCTGCCCGTAAAGCCAGAACGCCAGCCGGAAAGGCTCGGAGTGGTGGGCTGCGTCCAGAGCGTGACGGTCTTGTACGTCCACGGAGAGAACCCGGCGTTGTTCTGAACACGCACGCGAATTCGTGCGGTGGTGCGCAAGTATCCGCCCCAGGATGGCGCGCTGACGCCGTACAGAGACGTCTGCGTGGTGCCCAACCTGACGTTCGACCAGGTCGAGTTGTCGCCCTGCAATTGTTGGATGTCGTACCGCAGGCCGACACCACCACTGCCGACGTAAGAGTCCGCATCCGACGACCACGTGTAGTTGGCCAGGTGGCCCGAACGCCAACCACTCAGGGCCGGAGCGGACGGTGACGTCACCGTGTACAGCGGGCCAAACCAGCCCGAGCACACCTCCCAGGTGCCGTTGACGCGTGTGCACACCCGGTAGATCGTGCTCTCGCCCCGGGCCGTCGTAAACGTCTTCGTGTCGCCCGCGATGTTATACGACTGATACAGAGTGGTGTATGTGCCACTCACTCTGCGCTGGACGACGGTGTCCACGGGCGCCGAGGAGTCGTACTCGGCGCCCATGAGGCCGACCGTTGCCGGCCAGAAGATCTGGTCCTTGTTCCACGCGACCTTGCCGCCGGTGAGCGCCGCAAGCCTCGGTCCGGGGAACGTCACCTTGTTGGAGTACTTGATGCCACTGGCAGCGGCATCCGCGTTGTTCGTGTCCAGCGTCCAAACCTTCACACGGAAGGACGGTCGCAGGCCGATAGAGGCCTTCCACTTGTAGGTGCAGTCCTCGGTGGTGTCCGTCACCTCCGCGTACTCGCCGGAGCACAACACCTCCGAGGATGAGAACGAGGTGCTCGTCGACATCTGGATTTCCCAGCGGTAAGCCTTGGCGATGGTCGCCGTCAGGGCGCCCGTGGCGTCGTTGCCGGCCAGCGAAGGAGCGTCGATGTCACGCTCGACTTGAAGGCCACCATCCGCCTTGATGTTGACGTTCGTGGGCACGGCCTCCGCGATCGTGGGTGCGACAAGCGTCGTGAAGGTCTGCGACTCGCGCTCCCCGTCGCCCCACTTGACCATCACCGAGACGCGCTTGGTGCCGAACATGCTGGTGTAGTCACCCGTAGCGATGGAAACCGTGGGCTCGTTCTCCCACGTGACCGCCGAGTAGACGGTGAAGCCCTCGTTGATCGTTCCGAAGTTCTCCAACTCGCCCGTGACCACGGCGGCAAGCGGCTCGAACGCGTTGAACGCGCCGGGGTCGAGAGTGACGAGGGGCTGGCCTGCGGCGAGAGCCTGGATTCCCAGGTCGCTCAGGTTTGGGTCAGAGGTCGAAAGCGCGAGGTCCGCCCAGGGGGTGGCGTTGGCCACTTCAAACACAGATGCCGCGGCGTCAGACGCCTGCGACTCGAGTGCGTTACGCATAGCGGTGCGCTCAAAGTTGACGACGACACTGACGGCAGCGGTCGCGACAGCCGCCACGACGATGATCGCGATGATGAGACCTATCGTGGTCGCGCCAGCGTCGCCACGCCGTAGCGTCCGCAGTTTGCGCATCATGTTTCAGTCCCTCGCTCGTGTCCCGTAGTCGGTCGGGCGTAAGCCAAACCTGCCACACTTGATTGAATTGTCTCACAGGACGGAACTTGAGTCTGCTGTCAGCCGGAATGCCGTCCCGAACCCCGGCGGAAACGCCCGGGCGGGCGGAGAGGCCTGACACACACCAAAGGCCCCGCAGACTGACCCGCGGGGCCTTTGGTGCTTCAGTGCGTCCTAGTGGGCGCCCTGTGGTCTATGCGTTAGACGATCGGATCGGGCGGCGGGGCGCCCCAGACGCCGAACGCCGCGGTGGGCGCGGTGTAGACGCCGGAGCCGGGCGCCTTGGTGACGGTGCCCGTGCGGTCAATCGTGATGACGTCGCTGAACTCTGTACCGCCGACTTCCACGATGACGGCGGACTCGTTGAGCGGGTCGGAGGTCAACGACAGAATGGTGCCCTCGGGTGCGCCGGCGCCGATAGCGTCGTCACCGTTGGAGAGAAGGTAGGCGTCCAGTTCGGCGACCGTCGGCTGGCTGCCGTAATCGCCGTAGAAGGAGAACGCCGCCTCGTGGAGCGCCGAACCCGCAGCCTGCGCGTTGGACTCGTTCGCGTTGCCGCTCAGGGTGAAGAACAGTCCCACACCCACGCTAGCGAGGATGGCCACGATGACCATGTAGATGACGAGTTCCATGGTCGAGAAACCTGCGTCGGACTTCCTCTTTGCGGCCATCTTGTCAAGTCGCTTCTGCATTGTGATTCCTTTGCTCTTGTTCAATGGTTTACGTGTCACCGAACCCTGGACCAGCCCGATGACGATTGCCAGGCCCTACCACAGCCTGTGAGATGAAGACTACCCCATGATTGGTGTCACGTCTGCCCTCGGAAAATTGTCTGAAATGTCTGTGCGATTTCGAAGCACTCAAGGCGAATTCCCGTTCAGGCCAGCGCTCCCCGACCGAGACCGCCGGCTACATGCTCTGGCTGATCGCCATAACCGGCCCGTACATGCCCACGCCAACCACACCAATCATCGCGCCAATGAGTACCAGCGCGACAGGGTTGAGCAGTTCCGCCATCGTGTCGACCATGGCGGCGAGTTCCCGCTCCTTCTCATCCGCGATCGACGCGAACATCATGTCGAGGGTTCCTGACGTCTCGCCCGTCTTCATGGCGGCGATGAACGTGAAGTCGAACAGGTCCTCGTGCGCCTGCATTACCTTGGACAGTGGGCGACCTTCGAGCGTGGCCCTTGACAGTTCGGCAACCGCCACCCGGTAGACCCTGTTGGGCAACGTGGGTGCCAGCGTTTCCAGCGCCTCAGACTGCCGCACTCCGGAGGCGATCATCATTTCCATGCCTCGCGACAGTGCCGCGAGGGACGCGAGCCGTGTGTATGCGCCCATGACGGGCATCTTCAAGGCCACCTTCGACTTGAGCGTCAGCCACTTCTCGTTCCTCACGTACACGCGACGGTCCAGGGTGTAGCCAACGACGAGCACCGCGATGATCGCCGGAAGGATGATGATTGCGTTGTCCGAGAACGCGACCAGTACCCGTGTCGCCCACGGCATCACGGCATCCGGGTCGACCTTTTCCAGCATGAGTGTCATCTGCGGGACCATGAGAATGGCCACCATCATGGCAGCGCCCATCGCGGCGACCACCGTGATTGCCGGCAGCATGAGCGCCGACTTGATCTTCTTCTTGGTCTCGCGCTTGTTCCTGGTCGAAATTGCGATGCGGTCGAGCGTCTCGGCAACGTGTCCGCCTTCAACGGCGGCCGAAACCAACCGCACATCCGTGTCGCCGAAGACCTTGGGGTGATCCTCCATCGCTTCGGCGAGCGTGTACCCGGATGTGGTCTTGTCACGAACGGCGGCGAAGGTCTCGCGCACCATCACCTCTTTGGAGCCCTCCGCGACAGCGGCTACTGCGGCCGTCTGAGGGATACCCACACGCACCAAGGAGGCCAACTGCGAGTACGCCTCGGACATCGACTTACCGCTGGGGACGCCCATCATCTTCGCGATGGACCACTCCTTCTCGCCGCCCATCTTCTTTCGCAGGTCCACCGACACGGGGATGAGGCCCCGCTCGTTTTCCAGGGTCTGCCGCACGATATCTTCGGAGTCGCCCCGCATCTCCCCGGTCAGGAAGCGACGGCGGCCCTCAGCGTCCACCTCGGTCGGGTGGAGTGCGGACCACTTGTACACAGTCGTTGCTGCCATGTTCTTCTCCTCTACCTATTAGGATGTCGGGGCGGCGCCGGCGCGTGCCAGTCGCTCGGAAAGAGCCGTGGGTTCGATGGCCGCGCGGATTGCGTCACCCGCGGTGATGAGTCGTTCTTCTACGACGAGGCTGTACAGATGGTCGTCAAGCAAACGGTTGCCGATGGACCCGGAGCCGCGAATCGAGTCGTCGATCTGCTGGAAGCCCGTCTTGGACCCGAGTTGGGCGCGGATGGCCGGTGTGACCTTCATGATCTCCATGGCCGCCACGCGGCCGCCACCGTTCTTCTTGAGCAGCACCTGGCCCACGGCTGCGCGCAGGGAGCCGACGAGCATCATCTTGACCTGCTCCTGCTCGTTCGCCGGGTACTGGCTAACGATGCGCGTCATCGTGTCCTTCGCCGACTTCGTGTGCATCGTGCCGAACACGAGGTGTCCAGTCTCTGCGGCCTCGAGCGCAATCCTGGTTGTCGCCAAGTCGCGCAACTCGCCGACAAGGACGACATCCGGGTCCTGACGCAGACCGCGGCGCAGCGCCTCGGCGAACGAGGGCGTGTCCTCCCCCACCTCGCGTTGCGCAACCATCGCTTGCTTGGAGTGGTGCACGAACTCGATCGGGTCTTCAATGGTGAGGACGGAGCACGCACGGGTGTCGTTGATCTCGTCAATGATCGCGGCCAGCGTCGTCGTCTTTCCTGAGCCGGTGGGTCCGGTCACCAGGACCAGGCCGCGCTGCAGCGTGACCAGGTCGCGTAGCGACGAGGGCAGCCCCAGTTCGCTCATCCCCATGATCTTGGTGGGAATCTTGCGCATCACAATCCGAGGGTTGCCGCGGTCGAACGAGACGTTCACACGGAACCGCGCCACGCCGCCAGCCAATTCGTAGGCAGTGTCAGAGTCAAAACCGGCAGTGTCCGCGTCCACGTCAATGCCGCGAGAGCGGTGGTCCGCAATGACCGCAGCAAGGCGATTGGCAGACTCGGCGCTGCGGGCCAGTCGGTTGAACGCGACAGCGTTCGCGCGACGGAACTGCTCCAACTCGTTGCCGGACAGCAGCAGTTCGATGAAGCGCACAAGCGTCGTGCGGCTCTGTGGCGGAACGGGCACGTCCGGCGTGGACTTATCCGGAATCGGGATCAGAGCGCCGTCCTTACGGATGCGCGGGCTCTCGTCGGCCTGAACGTGCAGGTCCGACCCGCCTTCGCGAAGCAGGAGATGCAGCATGGCGTCAAGGCCCGTCCGCGCTTCCTGGAGGTTGCGCAGTTCGCTGTCGGCGTCTACCTGCGGGGCTCCCGCGTAAACGCCGCTCACGGTGTGGCCTCAACAGTCTTGTCGATCGCGGGCGAGGCACTCGGGCTGACGCTCGGGGTCGCGCTGGGGCTGGGGTAGGCGTTCACGCTCGGACTCGGACTGGGTCGCGTAGACGCGCTTGGAGTCGGGCTTGGAGTCGGGCTGCCCGAGGGCGCGGCCAGCGGTTCACCGAGACCATCGATCAGTCCGCCGAAGATTTCTTCCGGAAGTGGCGGCAACTCTCGGAGGATGAACTGCTGGCCGGAGATGACGATGGTGCTGCCGGAAGCAGACACGAAACGGATGAGGATGGCGCGTCCGGGCGAGTTGTGAATCTCGTCGATGAGCCAGGCCGAACGCGAAATGTCCGACAGCGGCACAAAGCCGTTACCACCAGCCCACTCGGACGGAACAGCAACATCGTCCACACCCGCATACGTCGGGTACATCTCCACGAGGTCGGCCGTCGACATTGCGCCCAGGTTCTCGACGCCAAGATATGGCGGCATCGACGCGTCGGGCGTGAACACCGTCGACCAGATCGCGGTAGACGTCCCCGTGGTTGCGAAGTAGGTGCTCAGCAAGGCCGACGTGGTGGACTCTTCCGCGAGGCTCATGGTGAGCCGTGGCAGGTCGGTTGTGCCGCCAAACGTGTAGTACCCCAAGTGGGGCGAAGCGACATAGGTGATGCCGTTGACATCCCGGAACACCGACGAGCCGTCAAGCGTGGCGTTCAGCGTCAACGGGATGGTTCCCAGCGGGAAGAGGTCACTGTCGCCGGGCGCCACGTCTGTACCAGGCGCTGCAGTGACCGGATCCGGTGCGTCCGCCGCTGCGGAGGCGTCCGCCTCGGTGGGGTTGATGACGATTTGATCCGGCGTGATGACCGCACCCTCTTCGTATGAGCCATCCGAAAGCAGTTGTGGGTAGTCGGTCGAGATCGCGTCGATGTTGACGCCAGCGAACAGCGCTGAGTTCTGCAAGTCCTGGAACAGTGTGTCCTGCTGGGGCGTGGACGGATAGCGCTCCGAGAACAGCCGGATCGCGTCGTACTGCTCGACGATGGCGTCGCGCTTGACGACCAGGTCGGCCTTCTGGATTTCAAGACCCTCGGTCTCCTTGTCCGCCTGCGCGCGCGCCTCATTCGAATCACTGATGTTCGACAGGAACGGCATCACTCCGGCGAACAACCCCACCAGGAAGATGAGCAGGCCCACCAGGACCGTCACCACGAGCACTGGGGTGCTGGACCGGACTCGTGATTCTGGAACAGGTGCCTCGATGATCGTGTTCGAGCCGTTGTCAGCCATTACTTACCCTCCGTCGTTGCGTCCTGCGTTGCGGCGGGAGCCGGGCTCGCCGCGGCGGTGGCGCCGGAAGGCGTTCCGCTCCCCAGAATTGCGTTGGACTCATCGGCGTACTTCTGGCTCAGCGCGCCCGACCCAAAGTTGATCGAGAAGGTGTAGGACGTGGCGCCTACGTTGCCCGAGGAGGGCTGGTCCGATGCGGACAGGATGTACCCGCCGAAGAGTCCGTTGTCGGAGTCGTTGAGAATGCTGATCGCCTCGCCGGCTTTGGCGTAGGACGTTGATGTGGCCTGACCCTGGATGCAGCCAAGAGCGGGCTCTGGCTGGAAAGGCTCGTCCGAGGGGCAAGGTGTTGCCTTGACGCTGTATGAGACCAGGCCGATGTGTGCCCACTCCTCCTTGACGTACCACTGGCCTGCCGTGTCCTGCGTGAGTTCTTCGAGCGGGATCTCTGCTTGCAGAGCGTCCTGCACGGCAACAACCATCGAGTAGTAGTCGACGTCTGACGCGAGAGCGTTCGCCACAGCCTGCTGGCGCTCCCCGAAGCCCTTGTAGAGGTCGTCTACCGGCATCAGGACGGAGACCTCGGCCTGCACGGAGTCGCGGCGGTCCACAGCCCTTGACTCGGCTGCGTGGCTCGCGAGCATCGTGACGAACAGCACCGCGAGGACGACGCCCGCGGCGACAAACATGCCCAGGCTAATCATCGTTCCGCGTCGCACGGACTTCCGGCGGCGAAGGAGCGAGAGCCGCGACTGCGGGACGATCGCCAGTGACGGGAGGAAGGGCTGCGGGTAGCCGACGCCTGGGTCGACCGGGCCGGTGGACGCGGGGGCGTTCGGGCCCTTTGGTTCCGATGCTCGTGCTTTTCCGAATCGCATGGCCTCTATACCGCCTTCCGGTCGGCAGTCAGGAGTCCGACCGCCGACACCACAGATGTTCCGTTCGCGAACGCGGGTACGCGCGCCCCGTCGGGCATTGCAAAGGAGTTGGACACGAGGGCCTGTGACACAGGGATGTTAAAGCCCTGCTCCAGTTGGTGGCCGAGCCCGTAAAGGATGCTGCCGCCGCCGGTGAGCATGATCGCCATGAGACCGCGCTCTTCGTTGTTGTGTGCCGGCGCGCTGCCTGGAGCCGTGATCGCAGGCGTCTCATTGACTCTGCGGATGTAACCGGACACGAACGTATCCATGTCACGGAACACGCCGTCGGCCTGGTGCACGGTGGCGGCCAGAGCGCGCTTGGTGACCGGGTCCTCAGCGTTGCTCTTGACCATTTCGCCCAGGGTCCGCTTGATGTGAGTTGGGTCCAGCGTGGAAGCGCCCAGGTCCCTTGACATCCGGCTGAGTTCCTCGCCGATCGCACGGCTCACAGAGTCACCGGCCGAACCGGAGGTCGTGTCGATAGCGCGGACGTTGCCGTTGTTGTGCAGCACCATCGTCACGAACGTCTCGCCAATGTCTACGAGCATGTGGACGACGCGGCGGTCGTCGTAGGTGGGCGTGTTCGCGGCGCGGAGCATGCCCAGCGCCGTGAGGTCCATTCCCACGAGTTCCATTCCGGTGTCTTCCACAATGTTGGCCAAGGCCTGCGCTTCGACGGTTGGGACGGCGATGATCAGCACCAGGATCTGTTTCGTGGTCAAGCCGGTCGCCTTGTTCTCGATGTCACGCTCGCGCAGGACGTAGTGGTGGATGGTGGACGTCTGAGCGTCGACCTTGCTGGGCAGGATCTGCTGTGCGTTCACCCACGCCGCCTTCGCCGCGTATGCGAGGTCCTCGGGGTGGTAGTGGTCAATCCACTTCAGCCCCGACTGGATGCGTCGCGAGTCCAGTCCGACGATGACGTTCTTCGTTTGCAGCCCGTCGCGGCGCCACAACTCCCTGAGCGCCTCGGTAATGGCGGCGGGGTTATAGACCCCGTTCGCACGCACAGCGCCTGTCGGGGTCGGCATGGTCGCGATCTTCTCGACCACTGCGGTCCTCTTGCCTTGCGGGGCGTCGTCCACGAGACCCTGCACCGCGACGATGTTCGCCGTGCCCAGGTTCAGGGCTACGACCCGATGATTGTCAGCCATGTCCACCTCCAAAGGCCACCACACTTGGTAGCAACGCAATACTAGAGCAAAACTGTGGCAGGTTTTACGCTCTACGATGGACGCCTAGGCACTGACGTAGGCGCAAGGAAGGGCAGAAAAATGGCAGCCGCAAGCGAGAGCATCCAGATCAACCCAAGGTTTCTGGTGTCGATTGGCGCGCTCAGCGAGAGTCGGCTGCAGCAACTGACCGAGACTCACCGCCTCATCGAAGAGGATGCGAAGGCGCAGAACCGGCCGTCCCGCGGCATGATCTCTTGGCTGCTCGACGAAGAGGCCGTCACCATGGAGCAGGTGATGATGGCGTTCGCCGCCATGCAGGGGCTCTCGTTCTTCCGGCTCGAGGACATCACGCCACCACGCCACGTGCTGGACCTAATCCCCCACCACATCGCCCGCGAACACCGCATCGTGCCGGTGAGCGTCAATGACAACCGGGTGCGCGTAGTCATCGTCAACCCGACCGGCCGGGCCAAGAACGCGCTCGAACTGGCCATCGGCCACCTCGAACTCGAATACGCGATCGCCACACGCAACGTCATCGACACGAAGGTCGCCGAGTACTACTCTGCGGCGTCCGAGGCCGCGACCATCATGATCGAAACGGAGGTCACGTCCGGCGACATGCCGTCGCTCGACGCCATCATCGAGGGTTCGGGCTCCACCGACCAAGGCGTGTCCAAGAACGTGCGCCTGCTGCTCACCGAGGGGCTGCAGTTGGGCGCCTCCGACATTCACGTCGACCCCTACGGAAAGGGTTCGCGCGTCCGGTATCGCGTCGACGGTCAACTGCGAGTGTCGAAGGACCTGGTCTACCCTCCCGATGTCGCCCGACTCGTCGTCAGTCGCATCAAGGTCATGGCAAACCTCGACATGAACCAGTACCGACACCCGCAGGACGGACGCATCACGTTCAGCCTCAACGGGAAGAACGTTGACCTTCGTATCGCAATCATTCCGACCGCGAGCGACAGCGCGACGTCCCGGACCGAGAAGGTCGTCATCAGAATCCTGTCGAGCGAGTTCTCCGGGAAGCCGCTCAGCGCCCTCGACTTCACGCCCGGCAACCTCAAGCGACTGCGTGAGGCAATGAATCGCAAGAGCGGCGTGGTCCTCGTGACCGGACCCACCGGCTCTGGCAAGTCCACGACGCTTTACTCAGGCATCGTGGAGATCGCCAAGGACAACGTCAACATCCTGACAGTCGAAGACCCGGTGGAGTTCAAGTTCAAGGGCGTCAGCCAGGTCCAAGCGAACCCCGGCATCGGCCTCACGTTCCCCGTAGTGCTGCGGTCGTTCCTCCGTGCCGACCCTGACATCATCCTGGTCGGAGAGATCCGCGACCAGGAAACTGCCGAGATCGCCATCAGGGCGGCCCTCACCGGACACCTGGTGCTGTCGACCCTTCACACGGACTCGGCCGCGGCAACGATCTCCCGACTCGTGGAGATGGGCATCGAGCCGTACCTGATCTCCGACGCACTGACGGCGAGCCTGTCTCAGCGTCTCGTCCGCCGCCTGTGCACGCGTTGCCGCGTCGAGCACACGCCTGTCGCTTCGGTCGTGGAGAGGCTGTCCGGAGAGCCCGCCCCCGCCGTGCTTCCTGCTGTCTTCCGCGCGAACGAGTCCGGCTGCCCTTCCTGCGTGAACGGGTACAAGGGACGTCTTGCCATTCACGAACTACTCCCAGCCACCGCGGACGTCAAGAGGGCGATCATCGACCACAAGACGCCAACCGAGATCGAGGAGTTGGTGACCAGTCAGGGCTACATGCGCACGCTCCTGCAAGATGGTTGGGACAAGATCCTCCTCGGGCTCACCGACGTGGACCAGATCGCAGCACTCAGTAGCGGAGACGACACGTTCAGCCTCGCCGTGGAGGCGCCGGTCATCGAAGACGCACCCGTCGCCGCGTCGATCCCCGCGACTATCTGACCAAAGGCCGCTCGCGAGCATCGTCCGTAAGGGCGGGGAGGATGTCGACGTTGGTACCTCCGGTTTAGTCGCGCTCGGCCGGGGAGGACAGGTTTTCCTCGCATTCGGCGCAGCGCTTGCCCTGCAGCAGTTCGAATGCCGTCAGCACGTGCGCGTCCCCTGTGTCCGCGCCGCAGATGGCGACCCTCGACGTGCGGTCGCCATGAACGATATGGAGCATCGAGAATCGCTGCGCGTCACGAACCCACATGTACGGGGTCGACGCGGGCAGTCCGTGCGCGGAGGCGCGGGGCGCTTCCCGGATTCCGCTAGGAGACATCGAGTTCCCGCGCCTTCTCCTTGAGCGCGATGTCCGACACCCCTGCCTTGTGCAGCATCTGCCTGAACGCCTTGTCGCTCATCTTTTGCAGCGCGGGTCCGGCTCCCCCGTTTTTGAGCAGGAGCCAGTCACCCACACCGAGGCGGAGGTAGATGTACTCGACCTCGTCGGCGTCGTGATGTAGGACGCCGAGCGGCGTCTCGGAGCGCAACGTGGACATGCTGGGGCGGGACGAAGACAGCGTCAGGCGCGGCTCGAGGCCAAGTGGTGCGACCAGCCTTGCGGAGACCCACAGAAGGTCGGGTACGTCTGCGACTTGGTAGGCGAGCGTGTCGTCGGTGCCCACCACGGTGATGCGCCGCGCGGATCCGCGAATGTTGAGTCGGTTCGCCAGTCGTGCCGAAGCCTCGATTGGGGCGCCCTCGTGGTTGCGGAGCGCGGAGTACGCGTTGCAGCGGTCTTCGCTGTGAACGCGGTGATCCCACGCGAGCACGTCAACGCTCTTCCCCATGTGGAACTGCACGACGAACGTGGGGACCGTGGCCCCGCATTTGTCACACACGAGCACGTCAACGTCATTCATCGGTGGCCTCCCGCCCATGCCTTGTAGACGGCGGCTCGTGACAGCCCCGACCGGTCCGAAATCTCCACCGGGTCCAGCCCTGCCGCCTGCGCCTCTCGGTACAGTCCAGTGAGGTGGCCCTGTGCGTGGCCAACAGATGTCGACGCCGCTAGAATCCTCTGGATCAGCGAGTGTTCTCCGGTGTCTGCCACGCCCTGAGATTAACAGCGACAGCGGGGCCTAGATGCTGTCAGCCGCGAAGCCGCCGGGTGGAACCCCGGTCCTTCAGGGCCGGGAGGAAACGCGGTCCTCACGCGATCACTCCGGTCTAGTCTGGCCGCTTCTGGACTACTGGCAGTCAGTCGATGAAGCAGGAAGCGGCGACCTCTTTAGGGTCGCCGTAGTTCACCGCACCACGACCAGTTCGGTACTCCTGTTGACCCAGTCGGGGACCTTGGCGACATGCGAGTCGTCGTAGACCACTACTACAAGTCTGTGAGCCGACGAGGGACGCTTCTTGGGCCACGGGAAACCAGCGTCAGTTGACACCACCAGAAGGTCCGGAGCGCGAAGGGTTCTGCCCTCGTGCACCACAGGTTTACCGGCACCCATCAGTGACTCGATGATCCACCCGAGGTCGGTGCCTCCACGGCCCCACGACCACTGCTTGCGCACAGCGTCAGACATCGTGGCCGCGTCGCCGATACGGACGATCTTGGTCGCGACAGTCACCCACGTCGACTGCGTCGATAGGCGACCCATGAGGGTCGTCATCAGGTCGCCCACTGCGTCCATCGAGCGAGCCAGGGCGTTGTTGCCAATCATCGACCCGGAGACGTCCTGAACGATGATGACCTTCGGTGCATACCCCGTCATCCCCATCAGGCGGATACCGACTTCCGGCTGGTTCGGGTTCGGTCGCGAGTACGTGAGGTCCGAGGAGCCGCGAATCATCTCTGAGGTGAGTGCGGACGATACGACTCGTGCGAGTTGACGGTCCCATGACAGTCCGCGGCTACGCATCCGCTGCTCCGCGACGGCGACCGCACTGGGGGCGATGTCAACGCCGGAGGCGCGTGCCGCTGCGATGGTGAGAGTCGCGGACTCATTCAGCGCCTGGGAGAGTTCCGCGGGAGACACGGGGCGAGCGTCGTCGGGGGCGTTCGAAGCGGCACTCTGCGAGATCGAGTCGCTGTGGTGAGGCATCGCGTTCGACCATGCGTTGCCCTCGGGCGTCGCGAGGATCTGCTTTCGGAGCGCCTCGATACGGTCTGGTCCGCCCGCGCTCTCGGCGATCGCCCTGGCCGAGCGCGGTGCGTCATCGACATCTTCCGGAGCCTCTGTGGCACCTGGGGCTTCCTGGGTGTCGTCTCCCGTGGACGAGGGTCGGCCACCCTCTCCCCCGGCTTCGTCGGCTTCTTGCTCGTCGCCAGCATCGCCGGCTTCGGCAGCGCCCTCATCTTCGTCGGAGTCTTCGTCAGCGTCTTCCGGTTGGCCTTCGCCACCGTCACCGCCCACATCATCAGCCGGGCCCTCGCCGGAGCCCTCAGCGTCCTGCCCGCCCTCCGCAGGCGCATCAGCGCTACTGGGCGCCTCACCGCCAGCCTCCCCGTCGTCCTCTCCTGGACCCGGCTCCGTCCCGTACCCCTGGAAGGGCGGCTCGTGCTCCGGTTCGGCCGTCTCGCGGGCAGCCAACAGCACCGCCGCATAGGTCTCCGCACTGAGCCCGCCAGGGAGCCCCAGTGCCGCCGGAGAGAACGCTCCCGCTTCGATGATTGACGGTGGAGTATTCACGCCCCAGTCATCCATGTCGTCGACGGTGAATAGGGGCGAGCGCGCCAGACGCGTTTCGATCTTGGCCGCGTCGAGTGAGGCGCCCTCCCGCTCCATGGCGTCAACGATCTCCATCTGGAACGCGGGTACGGCGATCTCCGCCCAGTCGTCGGGATCTACCCACGACAAACGGTTGAAGACGTCGCGTGACACCTTCGCGTACTCATGTTCGAGCGCCCCTGCGAGGACGTGCAGCGGCTGTGAGGCGCAGAACGAACGGTCAAGGTAGACGCGGCCCTGCTCGTCCGTTTCGGGCGCTAGGAGCCATCCGTTGCTAGCGGCAGCGGGCTTGTCGACCGGGACGATCTTCATCGCCATGGCGACCGGGCCGAGCCACGGTTTGAGTGCGAGCAGATACGAGCGCGCAGCGTTCACCCTGTTCCAGGGGAACCCGTCGGCTGCGTGGGTGCTCATGTCTCGGAGCGTATCCGGCCAACGAGGGCTGAAATGCGCTGTCGCCCGTCGGCCGCTAGGCCTGGAACGTCCACAGCACGTACGGCAGCAACTGCGGGGCGCTTTCGGACCACCACGTCGAGTCGGTCAGTTGGTCGACCGCGATGTTGCTCTTGACGAGGTAGCCCTGGCTGACCATGGCCACCCAAGCGAAGGTGGCGATGCCCCACGCGAAGAATGCGTAGCGGAGGATCTTGGTCTCGAAGAACGCTCCGGTGCGGAAGGTGATGGGCGCCCCGTAGTTCTTCTTGGAGAACGGGTAGAGGATCGGCACCTTGCTGAGCGTGAGTTGATCGCCCACGTCGTGAAGGAGCGGGCCGATGAACGCCGCGATCGCGAGCCAGTGACCCGCAGTCGACACGTACCCGGACGAGTACCCCAGGACGAGGCCGACACCCACCGCCACGGCGAGTGCGGGGTTGCGCCCCACCTTGCCGAAGACGAAGCCGAAGGTGATGGACGAGAAGAAGACGAACAGCAGGCCGACCAGCACGAGTGCAATCTCGTTGACCGCGATGAGCATCTCGACACCCACGAACGTGACGCCGCAGATGACTGCGAAGAGCGCCGAGTGCAGGAACCCGCGGTGCCTGATTCCGAAGAGGCGCAAGATCCGGTGCAGTAGCCACCCGGCCCAGCCAGCCTTCTTGATGATCGTGGACGCGTGGTGGTCAGCGTCAGGAACGAGTGCCCCGCCAATCACCATGACGAAGAACAGGAACACCTCGATTGGGCGCTCGGTAACCCATTCATGGACGGCGGGAAGAATGTAGGCCGCCGTGCCAAGACCGGCCCCGGTGACTCCCGTGGCGAATGTGACGTGCTGGCGTGCCATCATGAGGTAAAGGCTACCACACTTTTGAGAAGGTGGCAGGAAGGCCGGTCGGGTCGGGACTACCTCACCCCAAGCGCGGGAGTTACGCCTTGGCGTCGGTCAGCGATCGCCACTCGATGAAGCCGTTGTTCTGGTAGTCCTCACGGGTGCCCATCCACACGCCATCGACGTACGGAGAGACGTTCGCGGAGACCATCCCCGACCGGCTCACGGGCAGCGAAGCCGCCGCCTTCGGCACGGGCGCGAACGCCGCGATGAAGGGGTCAATGAGGATCTCGTTCTGGGTGCCGGCGTCGATGACCAACACCTCATGCTTGACGTCTGCATTCACCATGCGGGAGCGCGCAGCAGTGCGACGCACCAGCCCTTTCGCGGACAGCGCGCTCACTCGAGACGGGTCGATGCGGCGCGACAATTCGGCGGCAACCCTGCGTACAGAGCCTCGCTGACTCGCTGCAACCATCGGAATCTCGCAGTTCGCCTTGCCGACGACGGAGCGCGTTGCTTCGAGCACGGCCTTGGCGTCACTTCCGAGAATGGGGAGGTGACGTGCATACGAGTCTGCGGCACGATCGACAGCCGTGATGCCGACGAAGCGACGAGGCGGCGCATTGGCAATTCGCCACTCTGGACCGTTGCGGAGCGCACGCCTTCGCTCACGAATCTCGTCGAGTTCGCCGAGGGTGACAGACCCGGCGCCCCGTGACAGCGAAGTGTCCAGTTCCGAAGCGGACATCCCGCCGTGGAGGTGGCAGTGCGTTTGACCTGCCCGGATCGGGTTCTTACATGGGCCGTGTTGGCACTGATTCGCCTGCATGACCACAGGGTATCCCCGGAAGGCTACCGCAGATGTTGGCTAGCGCTACGAACTAGGCGGGCCGCTCTTCGAGTACGCGCTCGGTCAGCATCCAGCCCAGGCCGGTGATGACGTCACACACGACCTTCCAGTCCTCTTCGTTGAGTTGCCGGTCGCCCTTGACGGCCAGCACAACGCTCTCGTCGTCCTTGTCATCAAGTTCGAGGGACGCGTACCGCTCCAACAGCATGAGTCCACGTCGAGAGACCCCCTTCTGCATCGCGTCCATGAACGTGTCGGCGTCGAACTCTGCACGCCCAGTATCCGAAGTGGGCTCACCCTTGGCCTCGGCCGCGGCGACAGATGCCACCGACAGGGGCGCTTCGATGGACGCAGCGACGTCGCTCAGGTCGGCAGGTGCCTCGTCGCGCTCCTCCCAGGGCAGCGGCCTGTCGTCCTTCGCCTCGACCGCAACCCGCGGCTGTGCTGCAACGGCAGCAAGAATCGTCTCCCCAAACGCCGCGAGGGCGTCATCGAGGTCGCGGCGCGTGAGGGTTTCACTGCCAGGTGCCGCCTGAGCGGCCACAGGACGCCGCAGGACGCTCAGGAGCGCCACTTCGAGTGCAACGCGAGCGTCGGGAGAATTGGGGCGCGCAGCGTTGAGCAGGGCGCGCGTAAGAGCCAGAATCGTTTTGAGGTCGAGGCGGTCGGCTGCGTGCTCCGCAGCGGAGAGCCACTCCCCTGACGCCGACAGCGTGCCAGGCGCCTCGTGGAAGACCATGGCGTTGCGGAAGTGAGTGGTCAGCGTCCGCAGGATGGTCGGGGCGTCCTCTCCGGCGGTGATGCGCTCGTTGATGAGCAGGATGATCGCGGCCGCGTCAGTCTCTGCGACAGCCTCTGTGATGCCGTCAAGGAACGGTCCCATCGTCGACGTCTCGCGACGATCCGACTGCGAATACCGTTCGAGCAGGTTCAGCGCGTTGCGCGCCGAGTTGTTTGACCCCGCGATGATCGCCGTGAGGTCGCCGTCGGACAGTTCGATTTCGAAGCGCGCCGCAGCGTCCTTGACGACCGACTCCAACTCGCTGTCTTCCATGGCTCGCAGGGAGTAGTGCGTCAACCGGGACAGCAACGGGCCGTCCACCTTGTTGGGCTCCGTGGTGGCCATGATGATCGTCACGCCAACAGGCGTGTCTTCCAAAGTTTTGAGCAACGCCGTAGCGGCGTCCTTCGACAACTGGTGCGCCTCGTCGATGATGTACACCTTGCGCTTCGCAGCGACCTGGTAGCCCATCGACTTGATCATTTCGCGCACCGAGTCAATCGACCGGTTCGAGGCCGCGTCCATTTCGGTGACGGCACCCAGTGGCGCAGAGCCTTCAAGCACTCCGAGGCAGGTGACGCACTCGGGGTTGGAGCCACCGCACGGATCCGCCGATCCCGCCTCGCGATACTCGCAGTTCAACGCAGCGGCGATGAGGCGCGCGATAGTCGTCTTGCCGCAGCCGTAGTGGCCAGACAGCAGGATGGATTGCGGGAGGCGATCCTCCACGATCGCGCGAACAATCGCGTCAACGCTAATCCCCTGGCCTACCACCGCAGAAAAGGTGCGTGGCCGAGCCTGGCGATAGAGCGCTTCGTGCTGCGTCATGGTGTCCCTCGTTCGTAGTGCGTATTCGAGAGACTACCACACCTCAAACCGGGCCGAGCGCACGCGAAAGTCTAGTGCCGGAACCAGCCTCGCACGCCGCGAACGCGGTCGAAGTCCTCCTTGATGCCCCTCCGTGCTGCACGCAGGGGTTCCAGAGACTCATCGTCCACCGAAGCGTGCGACAGTTCCAGGCCGATGCCGTCCAGTGTGTGACCCATCTGGCCGACGAGACGCTCCTCGACCTCACCACGGCGTCGCGTCGCAAGTCGGTGTGCGGTGGACGACGCCTCGGAGGACGCGTCCATGTCGAGCCCGCTCAGCGCCTGCGCGAGGTCGCTCTCAATCTCGCGCGACTGCTCTTCGGCACGCTGACGCACGTCCGACAACTCGCGTTCCAGTCGCTGCGAGACAGCGGACGTGCGCTCGTCGTGGCGCTGCTCGGCAACACCCTTGACGTGCGAGACAACCGAGTCCATCTGACTGTGAGCGCGACCGATCGAGTCCGCGAATACGTCGGAGTCCAAGCGAGACGTACCCACCCCGGAACGGTCTGTCCCAGACATGATCATGTCGCGCATACGCTCGACCGAAGAGTCGTCGCCGTGAGCGTTGACGAGCCTCACGATCTGCTCCTCCATTGCGGGGTTGACCCCGTCTTCGAGCATTTGCGTTGCCATCCGGCGGACATGCTCCACTTCGGAGTTCGTGACCGCGGCGAAACGCTCGGCGTCAAGCACGACAGCCTGGGCCGCGTGGCTCACAATTTCTTCACGGCGGTACTCACTCATGCCGCCCATCGAACTGATTGCTTCGTCGACCTGACGTTGCACATCGGCCGGGTCGAAGCCCGACTCGGAGCCCGACGAGTGCCGTGATGCCAAAGCGTCCACGCTGGCGGATACCGCTGCGTTGATCTGCGTCTCCGACACCGCGCCACCGGATCCGGTGGCGCGAGCATCCTCGACCGCCAGGATCGTTGCCCTGGCGGACTCCGCACCCAACGCGGCATTCATCGCTTCTGGCGAGCCGCCGGCACGCACGATCCTCTGGATGTCGGCGCTCGACACCGCGTCCCGTGCCGCCCGCAGCGCTTCGTCGAACGCCTTCTGCTGCATCACTTCGCCGCCGAGTGCCCACTGCTGCTCAACGATGTTTCCGTCGCGGTCACGGGTCGTAACGGCAGGACCGTCAATCCTGTGCAGCGAGCCGGATGCGTCCGTCCATGATTCGCGTTGGACGTTGGTGCCCGTGCTGTCGAATGCGCGCTCAACACGGGCACCGTCACGCTCGTACAACTTGCTCTCGACGGTGCCATCCTCGCGGTAGGAGGTCGCACGCAGGCCATCTGCGCGTCCCTCGAACCGACCTTCGGCGACCTGCCCGTTGGCGTGGTGACGCAACGGGACGGCGCGACCCGAAGGTGCTTCGTCTGGCGCGGACGCCACACCGGGCGCCTGGTCGGCCAACGTGCGTCCTTCGGGCGCCGTGGGCAGCGGGTGTCCTGTCGCTGCGGCCTGCTTGCGAGCATCTGCTGCAACGGACTCGATCAGCGAACGACGCTCCACGTGGGCTGCCAGCATTCCTCCGTCGGAGGCGATCTCGGCACGCATACGCTTCGTCAGGTCCCAGTCTTCCTGGGACACACCCTCGGGCGCCGTAGCGCTGCCGATCGCGCTGACCGGTGCGTTGATCGAGCGCGAGAGGCTCGACGGTGACATCCCGGCCACGCCTGCCTTCGAGAGGAACCGGCCAGACGCAGGATCGAAGATGTAGCCGCCGCGCTGACCCGGAGACAGTGCCGCATACTCCTCCTTCGCCTTCGAGCCGCGAAGGACTTGCGCCTCGGGCGGGAAACTGGCAGCCGCCGAAATGGTGCCGTCCTTGGGGATCGCGAAGGACTTGCCGTCGGGCGAGAGCGCATACTGCCCGCGTGCCTGCGACCCCGTGGGCTTCGTGTTTGCTCCGCCAACGCCTCCGGCGCCCGTGGAGGTTCCGGCGGCCGTCCGCCAGCCCTTCGCCGCCGGCGTGGCGGGCTTCGGCGTCGTCTCCGCGCTCTTGGCGGGCCCGGCGGGCGCGGCGGGCCCGTCCCCGAACCGGTCGGCCAACTTGCTACGGACCGACCGGGCTCCTTCATACCGCGCGAGGTCAGTCGCCTGTGACGCAGTCCGTGACATCCAGCCGGGGCGCTTCATCCCATAGTTGTCGTCTACCGCCCCGCCGTTCTTCGACATGAGCGGGCGGTTGGCGATCTGCGTGGATGCGCTGAGGGAGCCACGCATCGTCGTGAGGTCCTGCGTGAAGAGCGACTTGAGAATCTTGCGGACGAGGAAGAACGCGATGGCTGTGGCGAGAACGTGGAGCACCCACCGGTAGACAGAGTTGCCCTCGGTCGGCACCATGATCGTTATCACGAGCGTGTAGACAATCAGGGCGAATTGCAGCACCAACTGGAACAGCACCGCGGCGAAAATGGACATCAGGACGGTCTTGCCGACCATCACGGCGAGCGAGCGGGTCTTCGCCACAGGAACGATGAGCGCCACCAGCGCGATTGGCATGAGAATCCACGCCAGGATGCCGATGACCTGCGCGCCCAGCAGCCCGAGCGCAATGGGCGCGGCAAGGCGCATGAAGATGACGGCCGACGTGACCGCGGCGAGGCTACCCAGGAACGCGGCCTGCGGGTCGAGGCCCTGTGTGGCGCGGTAGAAGTCGTACGCCTCTGTGTCCCCCTCGGCGACAGCCTCCTCGAAGTGGTCCATGGCTGAGAGGTTCCAGATACGGAGCGTGTCCACGAGGAAGTACGACTCGCCGTACTGGAATGACCGCCCGGCAAGGTGGGCGTCGCCGTCAGACGCGACAAGCCCACGCTCGACGACGTTCTGGCATGGCGTGTAGTCACCGAGGTTTCCGGGGTGGTCGGACGCTCCTCCGTTGAACCAGTCGACAACAGCCGCTATCGGCGCTGCGATGCCCCATTTCGCGTTGGACTTCGCGTTCTCCCACCAGGACTGGCCTGCCGCGGCGGACGCCTTCACGTTCGCCCACGCAGGATTCAATGCGACTTCGCCGCCGGGTGTATCCCACTGGCATGCAGCCCAGAAGTACTGGGCCCTCGCTGACGAGTCGCCCGCACTGAAGGCCGGACCGAAGATGCTCGCAGCGAGTTCCTGGCCGCCTTCCTTCCACTCGCCTTTGGCAGTCACCGCAGTGCCTTCCTTGCTGGGCACGCCACCAGCGCCCGCGCGACCCGCGACGGCGTTGTAGCCAACAATGTCGGAGTAGAGGCCCGCCTTGCGTGACAACTGCACCTGGTCGATCATCGGAGCCGACGCTTCCATCTCGGAGTAGCGGCACCAGGCCGCGTCGCTCGACTCTGTCGCCCCGCCCATTGAGGCGACCCGCTCGTTGTCCCACAGTGTCGTGGCAAGGAGTTGGTCGAAGGCGACGATGAGGTGCGTGGCGGCCTCCGGGCCCGAGCGCTCCACGTAGGTCGCGTGCATCGCTGCGACATACCGCTCACACTCGTCACGCGAGGAGGTTGACGACGCATCGAAGGAGTCCGAGATGGAGGTGAAGATCTTCTGGGTTGTGTCGCCCACGAAGGCCGAGAACACGTTGCCGCGAGTGATGAACCACTTCGGTGATGCAAAGGCGGGCTCCGGCCCAAAGGCGAGCGTCCTCGAGGCAGACAGCGTCGACCCACCTCGCCCACCAGTCCCGGCACTTGCGGCCGCCACATCTGTGGCCTTCGCATTCGACGCGGCGGCAGAGGACACGACCACGAGGAGCATGAGCGCGCCGAAGCCGATGAGGAAGGTTTGGCCCGCCTTCCGCGATCCGCCCTGGCGGGCGTACTGCCAGAACGTCATGCCGAGCAGAATGAAGCAGAGAGTGCCGACGAGCATGATGCCGTTGCCGTCAAGCATCGCCCCGCCGTCGTTGCCCAGCAGCCCGTTGCCGACCTTCGCGAAGATCCGGTCGATTGTGTCGGCCGAGTTCGAGACCAGGTCGCCACCCGAGGTGAGGTAGATCATTCCCATGAAGAAGCGTGCCAAGAACATGCACGCGCCGACAAGGATCGTCTGGATCGTGTACGCCCCGTAGGTCGCGACTGAACCAAAGCCGAGGAAGCCTGATGGCGCGAACGACACTGGGGACCACCTGTTGGTGACCAGGTAGTTGCCTACATGCGAGGAGAACCCTTTAACCGTCAGGTCGTCCACGGTGCCCGTCGAGAGCAAGCCCGCGGCGTCGGCCGGCTGGGCGAGGACAAGGCTGACCCACACCAGCACCGCGACGCTCACGAGCGCACGGATGAGCAGTTTCGTCCGCGTCGAGCGCGACGTCCACCATGCGAACGCTGTCGGTGCCATCCGTGATGCCACTGCGCCAGTCATCAGCCGTTGCTCCTTTGTGCAAATCCGTTCGCGCGTTGCGTGCCGCGACGTGACTCCCGGACCCAGTCCGTGGACTCGACGTAGGGCCGCAGGGTCACGTCGACCAAGTCGTCGTCTTCTGAGTCGGCCGTGCGGGGCGGTGCGTCAGGTGCGCGCGCCGAGCCAATCCACTCGACGGCGACGACTGGTCGGGGCTGGCCGGAGATCCATGTCGTCACTTCGTTGGTGGCCACCCGGTGGCCGACGATTCGGCCCAGCACGGTATCCGACTTGTCTGCCGTGACCACGGCCCAGTCGAAGATGTTCTCTCCCGTGAACCGCGAGAACGGTGATGCCTTCGCCAAGCGGCGTCCGGCGACCCAGGCGGCGACCAGGCTCAGAAGCGACAGCGGCCAAAGGTTGACGCGCGAGTCCAGGCCCGGGATCTTCATGAGCCCGTAGATGATGGGGATGGAGAGCGCCAGGAAGGCCAAAGTGAGCACACTGATGACGATGATGTCGAAGCGGGACAGGCGAATGTCTGTGGACCCGATCCGCGAGAATGTGGCCTTCTTGACGAAGACGCGGTTGAGCCACACGTAGCCCAACTCGGCACCCTGCATGGGGTTCATTCAGTCCTCCTCGTCGGGCACATGGTAGCCACGGAAAACTGGGTCAATTCGTGTCTGAATCTGCGTGGCCGTAAACGCAACAACGGGCGCCCCTTTCGGAGGTGGCCGAGTGGGTGCCCGTTGTTGCATCTAGGTAGGGCGGCATCCGCCTAATCGTTAGGTAGTGCTGTCAGGAGCCGTGTCGACAGTGCCTCCGCCGGTGTTGGAGATATCGGAGAGGATGCCCTTAAAGATCTGTCCGATCTCGAAGACCAGGCTGATCGCAAGGTTGCTGAGGGTTACGAACAAGTCGATGTCCATCAGAATTGCGGCGACCAGCAGGGCGACGACAATGCCGCTGGCCTGCATCTTTCCGCCCTGGCCACCGCCTCGTCCGCCCATGAAGTTCATCTTCTTGATGAGCACGAAGCCCACCACTGCGACGACGATGAACAGAGCCACGCCGCGCAGGAGCGCCGCGGTGGAGGCGGTCACGTCGAGTATCAATACGGGGGCCACGGGATCACCTGCGGCCATCGGGAGCATTGCTCCAGTCATTAGTGCGCTGTTCATCCCTCAGTCCTCCTCGGAAGAGTCTTGCTTTCCCCGCGCCGCGAAGCGGCGTGAGCGGTCGAGCATTTCGGCAAGTCCTGCATTTGCTTGTCGTGTTGCCTCGTCTTGGTCGACGGTGCGTGTGGAATCGACGCCATCTTCTGGGACTGCGAAGATGTCCCAGTCCCAACCTCGTTCGGCGGCGCGCATGTTGCTTGCCGTGCGGGACGTGAGGTCGAGCATCGCCTTGACGTGCTCGGAGAGAGCACGGTCATCGTCAGTGATTGGAGAGCGCTTACTCTCGCCATTCGCTGTGCTGTCATCAATCTCACCTCCCTTACGTTGTGGTTGGGCATCTAGCCCAACCGGTCCAATCGCGAATTGGTCAAAGTTGTGGTTGCCTCCGCCATTCGGCTTCGCAGTACGTTCTGTTCCTGACCAGATGAACGCGAGGAGGCGACGGAGAGACCCGCGATCTCGCGACACCACTCGAGATCCTCCGACTCGACCTGAGTCAAGGATTCGTCCGTCACGTTCGTGGCCGACCACTCTCCACCTCCTTCCAATTCCGCAATTGCTGCAGAGATGCCGCGGGCGTCGAGGTGTTCGTCCTCGGCGTCCATCAGAAGGCTTTCGCAGGCGGCCAGCACGCGGGTTGCGCGTTGGTCACCGGATTCGATCGCGTCACGCAACACGGGATCGTGCTTCGCGCGAACGAGAAAGTTGTTGGCACCCAGAACCGCGAAGCCGTACATGTTCGGGTGCCGGCTGAGGACTTCATCCTCGGCACGCGACACCGCCTGCACTCCGTGACGGAACCTCGCCGCGATCTCCGCGTTCGAAGCCTCAGAGGGAAGCGTCGTTGCGAACGTGATGTGGTCGTCTGCTGCGGCCCTGTGATCTACCACGGCCTTCGAGACCGGAGTGGACCCAGGTCGGCTGCTGACGGCCGTCTCGGCGAACCGAGGCAACGCGGTGTCACCAATTGCGTCTCGTGCGCGTTGACGCTCGTTCGCGTCAACGTCAACGACCCGCTCCTGGTACTGGTTTGAGCCAACTCCCCGCCCTTGCCTTTGAGCCACCGTTCTCACCTCCTGGATTCCTAATTCGTGTGGTGGGCTTGCGCCCCCTCATTTGCATAGTATCCAGGCGGTCGAAAATGCCTTCTTTGCATCTCTCTGTTTAGTTATGTGTGTGGCAGGCTTCCCGCTCTACTTCGATCGAGCGAACAGCCCCTTGCGCTTGCGCCGAGGCGCAAATCCGTCATCCGGACGCGTTTCGCGTGCGGCTAGTCGAGTGATGAGCGGGAGCAGTTCATCGTCCAGCGGCAAGAAGTTGCCAAGGGCCCGCGCGATGTACGTGACGGCGTCCGACAAGTCCTCGTCGCGAAGGACGTCACCGACCCATGCGGCACGCTCGTCGTCGCTCGAGTCCGACAACGCCCTGATGCCGGGCAGGTGCCCGATCACGGGGACGGGGAGGAACTCGTCCAGCAGTTCGATGCCGCGCTTGTGCGACGTCTCGTTGAGGAAGATGCTGATGCGGTCCACCGACACGTCTGCGCCACCGTTGTCCTTGGGTGTCGTCAGCATGTGGCGGAACGACTTCGCGTCATCCACGTGGCGGGCGTTACCCACCAGCACCACTGCGTCTGCGGTGGCCGCGAGTGTCGCGTCGAGGATGTCGTCCTTGGAGAATGTCTGCCCGTCGAGGAACACGTAGCAGTCCTCATTGGCCACGAGCACATTCACCAACTTCTGGATCGCGTCACGCAGGTCGTCTGTGTCGCGCGACGTGGTGTCGTACGGGCACGTGATGATGCGCATGCCCGTCGTGGGCTCCACATAGGAGATCCGGTCGATAACCGCTCGTGTTTGCTCCCGCACCTGGTCTGGCGTGAGCGAGGCAGCGCCGCCGTTGGACAGCGACTTCACGAAGTCGGCGAATTCGGCCGTCGTCTGGTCTGCACGCAACGACATGCGTTGCTGCAACTTCGGGTTCGAGTAGTCGGCCTCGATCAGGTACACCGGCTTGTGCTGGAGGTAGGCCATCACGTACGGCATCAGGAAGGCGATCGTGGTCTTGCCGGAGCCGCCGTGAGAGCCGGTGACCAAGACAGAGACGCCCTTGCGCATACCGGGCAGGGCGACACCGGAAAGTCCGGCATGGGCACGTGCAGCCTTGCTGGCGGCCAGGGGGTGGGAAGGCTCTTCCGGGGCGCGAATCGGCTCGGGAGTTTTCTCTGGAGCCTCCTCGAACATTCCGTAGTCCGTTGCGTCCTCAGGGATGACCGTGTCGGCGACTTCGAGTGGCTCCGGCTCGGGCATCGCTGCCTCCGCCGCTGCCTCTGCCGCCGCCGCTGCGCGTGGCGCTTCTGCGGCCTCCGCCCACTCGGCGAAATTGTTTGTGTCATCCGAGATGGTCGTCGGCTTGCGCGCGGGACGCATCTCCGGAGCGATAGCAAGAGCCCTGACCGGCTCCGGCACATCTTCCGGTGCGGGCGGCATGGGTGTGGCGGCCACGGGGAGGTCCCAGTTCATGTCGAGGGCGGGCGGAGGTGCGGGCTCGTCGAAGTCTCGCGCCTTCACCGTGTTAACAACTGGCTCTCCGACTGGGAAGACGTCGTCGTCGGCTTCCCCTTGAAGGTCAGCCGTCCATCCTTCGTCATCGACGGTCGGCGTCGGAGCGGGGGCAGTCACGGGCGTGGCCTCGCTCTTGATTGCGGCTGCGGACCAGAAGTCCTCGGCGTCGCTGATGGGCGGCGGCGTGGGTGCGTCCGGCATCGGCTGCACGGGCAGGGGCGCAATGTCCTCGACCTCGTCGCCCGGCGTCGGGGGCGCGGGCGGCGGTACGAACGGCTCTTCGTCGTCTACGAGGTCAAACGAATCGGGCTCGGGGGCCGCGGGCACTTCTGCGACCTCCATGTCCCAGGAGGTATCGGCGGCAACAGGCTCGCTCACGGCGGGCTCTGGGACCACGAAGTCCTCCACGACGGCTTCCTCGACGACCAGGTCTTCGCCGGGCACCGGGGGTGCAGCCGGAACGTCTCCGAGGAAGTCCCCGAACATGCTCTCGAGCGGGTCGGTCGGCGTGGCGGGCGGAGGTGCGGGCATCTTTCCCGACGCGACCCACTCACCGAGCGCCTGTACGTCGGACGTGTCACACGTCTCGAAGGGATCCACAACCGCAACCGTGATGACGCCCAACTCGGCGCAGCGGTCGATGAACTTGCGCTCCTTGTCAGAAAGCCCCTCGGCGGCATAGAGGATGTGGGTGCCCTCGCCGCTCACATTTGCGCCGTCCACGGAGAACGCGAATTTCATCAAGTCTCGGGGGTCGTCCGTGACGAGAATGCCGTCTTCGGGCACGTCAGGGAATCGGGTCTGAGAGGCGCTCAAAAGCACCTGCACGTCGGCGCTTAGCGCAACGCGAAAGAACACCACCTTGTTCATACTCTGTTACCGCCTTTCGCCACTCATGGTAGGCGCGAAAAGGGCGTCCATTTGCTGTCTGAACCTCGAACCCTCCCACACCGCATTTTCGGGATTGACATGTGGTGTCCAACCGGGCGTCACCACGAGGCACCCTCGTCGTCCTCTGTGCCCGGGTTCAGGTCGTCGATGTGCTGGCGTCCGTCCCCCATCGAGGCGCGGGCGCGCTGCGCCTCGATGTCGGTACGTCCGATGTTGAGTTCCTCCGCCGGCCACGGACCACACAGGATTCCGCCACGCCACCCGTGAACGCTGTCGACGAGGTAGCCCTTGGCGATGCTGGTCTTGCCGCCAGGCGTGCGCTCTGCGGCCGCGTTCACCATGTACCGACGGTGACGGGGCGTGTCTTCGAGTCCCGACAGTTTGAAGAATGCCTGCATCTCCTCCTCGTCGTTCTCCGTGATCGCCATCAGCAGGAACCGCGAGATGAAGGACGTGAGGTCTGCGGCCTGCCCGCCAGACACGGCCCAGTCACGGATCCGCTGCGTGCCGAGCACCAGCATGATGTTTGCCTGGCGCCATTCACGTCCCGCGCGCTCCAGCAGGTCGCGTGCGTCGCGCGAGTGACGCAGGATCCACGACTCGTCGATGATGAGCAGTCCGCCGGTGCCCTCAATACGCTCCGCGGCGTAGCGGAACACCGTGGTGACCGATAGCACCGCGTCGACCTGTGCGTCCGAGTGGCGCTCCGTGTCGGCGCTGGGGAGTTCGAGTCCGGAGCCCCACTCCACCAGCAGTGCCTTGGACTCGCGCAGCGTGCGGGTGAGTGCTGACTGGCTGTTGACCGAGATCAGTGCGCGCCAGAACGGCGCCGAGCGCATCTTGTTCGTGACGAAGTTGAGGACATCTTGGTCGGAGATCGGCAGCGTCCCGCGGTCCTTGTTGCCGAACAGGATGTGATGGCTTGTCAGGTTATCCGGGTTGAGCGCCCTCTCGCGCACCTCCGCGGTGAGTGCGGTGCGTCGCTGCGAGCCCGCGGAGCCACCGTCCTCAGCCATGCGCATCGCTGTCACGATCGCGTCCGACAGCAGCGCTGCCACCGAGTTTCGGTCCTGCAAGAAGAACACCGGGTCCAGTAGGCCGGGGTTCTCTTCGAGGTAGGTCATCGACATCGAGATCGTCTGTCCGCCGATGTGGTCGAAGTACGGCTTGAGCGTGCCTGTGGACTTCGGGTTGAGGAACACTACGGGGAGCCCCATGTAGGACGCCTGAGCGGTCATCTGTGTCAGTTGGACGGTCTTTCCACCGCCCGAGCGACCCGAGATCAGCATGGTCGGCGACTTGTTGTTCTTCGACGCGCCATCGGGGTCCATCAGGATTTCTGGGTACTGGTTGCCCACGTCGCCCAGCCCAAGAATGATGCCTCGGGTCGCTGACGGCTTGTTGGCCCGGAAGATTCCGGAGAATGCGAGCACGCCCGGCAGCATGACGTTGGTCAGCCGCGGGCGCTTGCCGTTGCCCTTGGGCACGCGCGAAACGTGGCGCGGGTAGGTCGGCAGCGTCGACAGGAGCGCGATGGCCTGGCGGTTCACCAGCACGGACGCGCGCATGCCTCTGTCACGCGCGGCTCGTTCGATCGGCTGCTCAGACACCTCGCGACGAGCAAGCGAAGCCCCCACGATGATCTCAACGTTGTCGAGCACGGGCAGACGGTCCTCTGTCACCAGCGATCGAGAAGCGTTGATGAGGTCGGCGATGTGGTCTCCCCCGCCACCCTTCGCGGACTTGATGGCACGCAAGTCGAGCAGGTTGTCAGATGAACTGATCGCGCGTACCTGTCCGCGGATCGACACCACGCCGACGTCGGCGTCTGGGCGGTACAGTGCCTCGCCCCACCTGGCTGCGTTCGACTGGGGGTCACGTACGTCCACTCCGTCCTCGGGCGTGAGCGCGTAGAACGACATCTCGCCGAAGCGTCGAGGCAGCACGACTGAGCGGCCGTGCACGGGTTCCTGCACGCGTTGCGTCTGCAACTGCACGGGCAGGTCGAACTGGCTGTCCGGAACGCCGTACCAAGCGGTCAGGCGTTCGAGCGCCTCGACGTCCTTCGTGAAGTCGAGCCCGCGGAAGCCCTGGCGCTCCATCAGTGCGGGGATGTCGTCAAGGTCCTGTTTGAGCAGTGACCAGCGGACGTCGCCGGGGTTACGAAGAGCATCAACGAAGCGGCGAACCCGTGCCATGAATCCATACGTCTCGTGGAACACGTCCGACGGGATCAACCGGACGCCGATAAACCCACGCCATGAAGGCTTGGAATACTGCGACGACATGCGGCTCAGGTAGTCCGCGTGTTCGGGCGTGCAGCCCTCATACGGCTTGATTGGCCCGGCAGGGTGCTGGGTTGCCACCATGTGGAACTCGCGGCGGACGTCCTTCTTGGCGCTGCCCTCCTCGCCGAGCATCTTCGAGATCTCCTGGCAGAAGTCCACAAAGAAGTGCTGGTTCTCGATGGCCTGGTCTGCGTCCGCGAGCCACTCGAGGCGCACGTCCTCGGGGAACTCGAAGTACATCCACACGGAGTGGTCGTAACCCTCAAACAGTCCGGGGTGCCAGTGACCGACGTACGGCTTGGCATCAACCCAGCCGCCGTCAGCGTCCTGCCACGGCCCGTGCCCGGCGTCTTGCCGCGAATCGAGGAACCTGTCGAAAATCTTCATCCCGGTCTACTTTCCTTCCGTGGGCGTGGCGGCTTCGGCCGTCAACGTCCCGTAGGAGCCGGGAGCGCCCCATGCAACGATTCGAGGCAGCCCGGAACCGGCATCCGCGACGAGGACGTCGACCGACTGACGAATCACGCGTCGAGCGCTTGTCGCCTGACCGCCATCGACAGTCGACCCGAGAGTCGAAGCGCCGCCCTTGGCCGGGACTGTCATCTCGGCGTCCCACATGATTCGTACAACCACCAGTCCGTCCGAGGGACGAACCGCCGCCCACAGGAGCGTGACCGACTCGTCGTTCACGGTCCACTGCTGTTCGCCCTGCATCCCGGAGTAGGTGTGCGATGTCGAGTCGCCGGCGAGTGCTTTGAGTGCCGCCGCGTCGTTGCTCGTCCACGCGCGAACCCATTCGTAGATGCGCGTCGGCAGTGTGGAGCCGTCCGGGATCGCGTAGGCCGCCCATGCCGGCACACCCGCGCCGGACACCACGTCCACCGAAGCGCGTGGCTGAACGAGGGGTGCGGATAGCAGGACTGGCCTTGACGGCTGGTCCGCAGACGTGCGCACGAGACCCATGTCGATCGAGGCGAGGTATTGGGATCCGTCAGAGGCCACTACCGCGTACTTGAGTGCCTCGTGGTAGTCACTCGTGCCGTCCAGCGGCATCGTGGTTCCGCCAAGATATCCGACAGACACCACGTCGATACCCGTGTCTGTCGGCCACTCGACGCCCTGCACCGTGTCCACCATGGGCTGTTCGCCAGACATCCACGCGGTGACGACCTGGCCGCCAAGATCGTCATACCGAGACTTGAACGACGAGGATGACGACAGGGTCGCTGCATCACTGATTCGCGATGCGCTGCCCATGAGTGCGAGGACCAACGCGAAGTTGAAGAAGGAGAGCAGCACGAAGCCCACGATGAGAGAGATGACGATCTTGCGCGAGTGATCGCGCTTGCGTCGAATCGAGCGGCCCGGGCGACCCGTTTGGGTGAACGCCTGAGCAACTTGCCTGTCCATCGGGGGTGCTGCGCTTGATCTCACTATCGACCCTTCTTGGGTGTTTGCCCTACGTCGTCACGGCTGGAGTGTAGGAGGGGTTTACCCCTCAATTCCGCTCAGGTCTTCGGACCCGACCTGCGTCACGCCAGGACCTGGCGTGGACCACTCAGTCACCTGCTCGGTCGTGCCCACGGTCACGTCGGTGACATCGTCCGTGATCGCACCGGTCAGGAAGAAGGTGGCGTTGCCTGCCATTGCGGGCGTGAATGCGTCTGCGTACTCACAACCAGAGCGACCGGCGTCCGCCAACTCGGCGGGTGCACCGTTGACCGTGAACGTCAGCGAGTCAAGCGTCATGACGTCCGTGCCCGCGCCAGCAGCGCCGAGCGTGGAGACCATCACCCCAACACCGCACGAATCATCGGCCCACGCCCTGGTGACGCGAAGCACCTCTCCGTTACTGCCTTCGAGGTAGGGCACGACCGCAATACCTTCGACCGCGGATTCCGCCGGCAAGAGGCCCGTGAAGAAGTCTGATTGGGTCGCCCCAACGGCTACACCGCCAGCCAGTCCGGCAACGCCGGCAATAACGGCCAGCACGACGCCAGCGCGGCGAAGCCTCGAACGCTCGACTCGCGGAAGGTCGAGCCCGTTTTGCTCCCTGGCGATCTCGCGTCGCTTTGCCGCGGCGAGAATCGCCGTCTGCGACTCCTCATACCTACGGGCCGCCTCAGCAACCTTCTCGTTGGTGATTTCCTCGTCGAGTTCTTTGAGTTCCCGTCCGCGCTGCACCTCATCGGCAACCTCGCGGTCTGCGTCCGACATCGCCATTGCGGAGTGCCGCCTCTCTCGACGCGATGGCCTTCGCGTTTCCTTGGGGTCCGCCACAGGCGGATTGTTGGGTTGGGTGGCATCAGGGGACACGGGCAACCAGGGGGCGCGGGGCGGAGGCTCCGCCGGGGTCGTCCGGCTGGTCGCCGTGGGCGCGACCACGGTCGGAGTCTTGGGCTTGGGCGCGCGTGTTGGCTTCGGGGCACTCTTTGCCTCGCGCTTCGCTACCCTCGCAGCCTCTCGGGCTTCAACTTTTGCGGCGGCAGCATTCTTGCGAGCCTCTTGCTTCTCGCTCTTGCGAGCCTCTTGCTTCTCGCTCTTGCGCGAGGCGACGACGGTCTTTGCCTCGCGCTTCGCTACCCTCGCAGCCTCTCGGGCTTCAACTTTTGCGGCGGCAGCATTCTTGCGAGCCTCTTGCTTCTCGCTCTTGCGCCTGGCGACGATGGTCTTCGCCTCCGCGCGGCGCGCCTTGGAAGCCTCGCGCGCCTTCTTCCGCTCACTCGTGCCGTCTTCCTGGATGCGCTGCACGGTCAGACGCTCTGCTTCGGACACCCGGTCGCGGTCGACACGCCCCTGCTCGTCAGCAGCGTCAGCCACGGGGTTCGCGGACTTCTTCTTGCCGAACAGACCCCTCTTGGCTGGCCTCGCACTCGCACGCGTCTTCTCGTCCGCCCGCTCTTTCGCGAGTCGCGCGTCAGCGGCGTTCTGGTCGAGGGTGCGCTGGCGGGCCTTGGCCTCGACCCGCTCGCGCTCCTCCGTCTCCTTGATCGCGCGCGCCTCTTCTTCGAGCACTTTACGGACGCCCGCATTGCGGCGCTCCGACTGCCCTCGCTCTTCCTTCGCGCGCCTCTTCTCCTCGCGTCCCCTCGCGTTCTTCTCGACTAGGTCCAGTCGGGCGCGCTCCGCGTCCAGGTCTACGAGTGAGGTGAGGGCCGGACGGACCTCACCTCCGTCGTAGTCGCGTTCCACGACCTCGACGGAGGTGTCTACCGGGCGTGCTTCGGAGTCGCCTCGCGGACGCAGTGCCATCGAAACGTTATCTTCGATGTTGATGCTGGATCCCGCGTCACTGACCTCGAACATTCCGTCGTAGCCGCCCCCTGCGGCGGCTACGGAAGGTTCGCCGCTCGTCGGGGTGTAGATGCGGTCCGCTGCGGTGACGCCGACGCCTACCGCTCCGGCGCGCGTGGCGGCGGCGCGGGATGGGTGCGCTGCGTTTTCCTCGGCGTCAGTGGCGCGCGAGGGAGAATCGCTCACGGGCACAGGAAGGCCTGCCACATCGGAGTCAGGGAATTCGATGAAGCGCGCAGGCGTGTAAGTGTCATTGTCATTGTTTAGTTCCCCGAGCGTCATACCGACGCTCCTCTCGATGCGTGGTCCGCTTGGCTGTCGCGCCAAGACTACCGCACTCCATAGGGGCCTGTTCTTCTAAGCAACACGCGCCAGATCGCGCGCCCCGCCGGTCACTCCGCTGCTGCGAGCGCCTCAGTCAGCACGCGTCCGTTGAGGGCCTGGCCGGACGCAATCCGCTCCGCCGCGATGGCCTTCCCGGTTGCCGACGGAGCGACGTTGCGAACCTTGCCGCCCGACTCGACGGCCACGGAGAGACGAGGTGTGTTGGAAGGCGTCTTGTGCAGCGCCGAGAGCGCCCTCTCCAGGCTGGCATCATCCCCGTCCCCATACCGCGCGCGGACCTGCGCTGTCACCGCCGCCTCAGAGGGCGTCACGCCCGAGACGCGAGCCTTGGCCTTGAGGGACTTCTCGATCTCGGGGTGGAACGTGGAGAACAGGTCGCGGTCAAAGTTGCGCTTCTGATTGGACTGGAATGCGAAGTCGCGGGCGGAGTCCTCGTAGCGGATGGTGTGGTTCATCGCCACCGCCTCAACGCCGCGAATGGTGGCCTTGAGCACCTCTGCGATCTCGCCGGACTCGTTCTTCCTCATGTCGGCGCGGGCTCGTGCGCGCACCAGTGTCGCGAACGCACGGTCATCGTCCACCTCCGCAAGGTCGGGCACGTAGTAGCGGGAGCCATTCAGGGAGCGTCCATGGGCGTAGTCGGCCAGCCCCGCAGCCTTGGCGCTCTCGTTGGACGATTTGCCGAAGGGGGCGTCTGCGTCCGTCTCCTCGCCGAGAGAGACCATGATCTTGACTTCCGTGGTCGCCTGATCGTGGAACGGGTCAATGTCAACCTCCTGCGCCTTGGCTTCCCTCTTCAAGTCGTCGGCCGGGATGGAGATTTCGCCGTCAGGGGTGGCCGCGCGTGCTGCCGCCCACTCATCGTCGGTCAGGACGCCCTCCGCCCGCTCGACGTCGAACGATCCTTCGCGCTGCCCCATGGAGATGATGGTGTCGCCAGCCCGCACGGCCTTGGCGGCGTATTCCTGCACCGTGTTGCCGCGGACGATCCACTTCTTGGCGATCTTGTCGGGGAACATCCGGTACAGGCGACCAGTCACGTCGGTGACCATGGCGTCGTGGGCGTGGTGACGCTTCTGCGCCTCGTATGCCGCATCGAGCACGCCAGCGAGACGCTGCTTCGTGTAAGGGAAGTCGTCAAGCGTGTCTGTGGCCTGGTCGGGGGTCTCGACGCCGCGTGGCGAGGACAGCGCTCCACGGAAACTCTTGAGCGCGGGACCGAAGACCCCTTCGTCGCCGTCAGCGCCCTGGACCGTTAGGCGGACCACCGCTTCTTGCACGTCTGCGTCGAGGCACAACACTTCGTAGGCGAGCGCGAGGTCGGCATCCGAACGGACCTCGTTGACGTCCAGTGTGCCGGCCGACACACATTCGATGACCTCGGCGAGGGCGTGGCGGTTGACTCGCAGTCCATGGACTGCCGCCGACGCGTTCTCCAAGGCCAGCATCGACGCCTCATCGGCTTCGAGGTGCAAGCCCTCCCCTGTTGCCGGACGCCTCGCGGGCGCACCGTACGTGGACGAGAACGGAGCCGGTGCAGCCAGGCCCCCCAGCGCGCGTCGAGACTTCGCGGCGTCAGCGCTTGCTCCACACTCAGGGGTGCTGTCGGACCAGTGCCACTTCGCGCCGCAGTGCTGGGGCTTGAGGCAGGTGATCTGGGTGCGCGTTGTCATGGCATTGCCTTTCAGAGAGCCGCGTTGCGGGACATCACTCGGTATTGGGAAGCGTCATCGCGACGCGGAAGTAGCCAGATGCGGTCCTGGAGTGCGAGTTCCGCATAGTTCTCCGCGGACTGGCCCAGGTGCTCTTCGTCGCGGTCGTCGGCCATGTCGTCCTCAGCCCAAGCGGTCAGGGAGTCGAACCCGGTGAATGCCTCGTCGATGTACGTCACGAGACCCTCGCCGCCGCGGCTTCCCGGGGCGTGGCCGCCCTCGGCTGCGATGAGGTCGAGGAGGATGTCGCGCCCGTCATCACCGAGGCGAGAGAACTCGGGCAGTTGAAGAATGTCGTCTTCGGTGAGCGGAGACTGCGCGTCGAGTGCGGACAGTTGGTCGAGCGAGTACCGCCCGGAAGACATCGGCTTAGGCATCCCCGGCACGGATCCGTAGGTGCGCGCCGCACGAACCCCTTGCCGACACTCACGGGCCGCGCGCGCGGTGATGTGCATCCCGCGGTTCACATTGGGGCATGCAGTGTTGGAGCATGCGAAATTGCCGGCCATTGTCCGCCAGGCCTCCCGTCAAGTGTTGTTGGCGGGACAGTATCCACGGGGCGACGAACGGCAGCCGGGCGGCTAGGAGGCCACCCTCGCTACCACCGGGGCAGGCGCCCCCATCTCGAACGGATCGTCGATGTCCGCCCATGCGCCGGGCGGGAGCCAGTCGCTCGTCGAGGCGCGGACGCGAGCCCGAGCGGACGGGCCAGAGGAGGAGCAGATCCTTCGGTAGATGTCCGCGAAGTTCCTGTGCGCGGTGGCGGCGACATTGCGGTGGTCCGACCCCAGTCGCTCGAGGGTGCGGCTTGGCGGACTGAGCCCGAGCGACACAGCAATCTCGTCGATGCTTGCTGCCGTCCAACCCAGGGCCCCGAGCGCCTCAAAGCGACGGCGGACGCCGAAGGAGGGCACGCGCGCAAGGTCTGGTGCGGACGCGAATAGGCCTGTGTGCGTCACGAGTAGCAACGCCTTGGCCGTTCCGGCTGCGCACTGCGGCTTCCTGCGTAGCGACATGTTGCTCAGCAGTGACGTAGACAGGTCGGTCGCTGCGGCGATCGCCGAGGTGGAGAAGCCCGCCCCCATCCACTTATCGAGGGCGACCAGCGCGACGGTCGACGGTACATACGTCCGTTCGTCGGACTGCATCACCAGGTCAGATTCCGTGAGGGCGAGGAGGAGTCGCGCGGTGCGCACAGCGCACGTCGGGCGGAGCCCCGTGGAGATTCCGCTCACCACCGTCCGCGAGACCCCGGACGCCGAACCAATCGACGCCGGCGAGTAGCCGTGCCCCATAAGGACGAGGAGGTGAGCGCGAACGCTGGTGGCGAGCACGGGAGACGTGCCAACACCCATCGCCCGGTTGATCGTCCAGCGCTTCTTTCGCGCGGCGTCGAGCGAGGGTACAGTCCCTTGTTCCGCCCGCAGCGCCACTTCCAACATGCACCAAGCCTACCGCACCTCATTCGGTGGACTTTGGCTCAAGATTCCAGGCGGGATTTAGAAGCCGAACCCAGACCAGACCACACGCAACTCGCGGCGCTCCCGCTCCGCGCGCGACTCGATGTTCCTCGCTCGCATTGCCCTGTCCATCGCTAGCCGGACCTCCTGCGTCGCTTCCACTAGCGCCAGTGCCCCTGCTGGCACGCTCCCCTCGCGGACGAGCGCCCGGTGGCACTGCGGGCACCTGTCGCCAAAGGACTCATGTTCGAGGATCCAACCGCTCTCTGGCAAGCGAGCGCGGCGTCGATCAAGGCCGTCGAGCGTCAGTGCGGCCCAGTCAGGGCACCCACCGCACCCGTCACAAGAAACGCCCCACGCCGAAACCAACTGCGCGCTCATGCGGACTCCTGGCTAGCGGGAACCGAACGCGGCGACGGGCGCCCTATCGGGTGTTCGTCGCGCGGGGGCGACCGGGTGCAGTGCGGGCGCTGGCGTAAACGCGGCCACGGCGGGACGCTCCTCCGCCTCCACGCGCGGACGATCGACGGTGCGGGGCGCTGGCTTCTTACGCGTCGCTGGCACTGTCGCCTTGCGGGTCGCCACCGACTTGACGGTCGCAGCACGCGGGGCCGGGGGCTGACGCATGATGAGGCCAACGAGCATTTCGGTCGTCACCCAGATCGACAGCGGCGCGGAGGCGTTCACGACCGTGGCGGCTATCTCCATTGGCGTGCCGAATCCGACCGCATAGTACGAGTGGAGGAAGTTCAGGGACATCGACATGGTGGTGACCACGCCGACGGCGATGATGGCAAAGAACCTCGCGAACTTGTTACCGCGGCGGCGCTGGATCAGCGAGACCAACGTGAAGACGAGAATCGCGGCGTCAAGGACCAGCGGGGTCAGCCAGGCGAGATACGGAGGGAGTCCTTGCTGCAAGCCCACCGCGTACAGCCCGAAGAAACTGATCGTGACGCTCGCAAGGAACACCACGCCGGTCAGCACGGCCGTGAGGTAGAACATGTTGATGTTGTCTGGGTTGACCGCTGCGCCTTGGCCCGTGCGTTGACTCATGGGTGTGGTCCCCTCGCTCCCCTGTAGTGCTGATCACCGGTCGTGATCTGTCGCAAACCTACCACACTTTTCGTAACGGTCCGGCTGCACGCGCTAATGCGACTTTCGACGCGCCGAATTAATTGCTTGCGCTTATCAGAACGGCGAGTACACTGTGTATTGGCGCAGCAACTAAGTCCCCACGACGTTGATGCCTCGATTCGAGCCGAGAGGCACGAATCAAAGAAAGCCCCGGGAGTAGTGCCCTGGGGCTTTCTTGCTTCCCAAAGCAATTTCCGGAACGCGGGTCAGTGCTGCGCGTGCCAGCCAGGAAGGTCCGCATTGGCCACAGTCCGTGGGCGCCAGTACATGTCCCTCTCGACAATGCTGAACATCGAGGCACGGATCGTCTCCAACTCGGGGAGTGAGAAGTATCCCCACTCGGCCATCTCGCTGTCACCGTTGAGGCAGACGTACCCGAAGGCCTCCCCCGTCGACGGATCCGCCTCTGTCACCCACCACTCGGAGTTCCCGATGTAGTACCGCGTTGCGATACGGACATCGGCGATCGGCACCTCCTCGTTGGCTCCCAGCGGCGGGATGTTCGCCGACTTCGGCGGGTAGAAGTTGTGTCCACGACGCTTACGGTTCACCTGGGCCGGCCACTGCGTCGCACTCTGCGGGGCGAGCATTCGCTCCCCCTTGCGTTCCGCGGCGGCGATGGTGCGCGCACCAGGTCCACACTTCGGGCAGTCCCGTGCGGTCTCCATCGACTGATGTCCCTCGTCGGGAGCGGAGCATTGAGCCATTGGAACCTCACAGTGTCTAGGACAAGCGTATCTGCCGAGACGGTATCCACGCGGTCCCTGTCGAACGTCTGTTGAGGTTACTGGCCGATCGGGAGCGCGGACATCTGGGCGTCCAACCATTCGAACGCCCCGCCCCTCCACAGCAGGAACACCACTGCGACCATCAGGCCCGTCGACACGGCCCAGCGGAGGATCTTGCCGAGACTCCGGAACACCGTCTGCAAAATCGGGATACCAAAGAAGATGAGCGCGCCGATAATCAGCAGGCGGGTGATGTCACCGTTCATGTCGTGCCTCCCAGGCTTGAGGCGAAGGTATCAGCGGGAAGGTGGCCGAATTTCGCTCAGAGAGACGGTATCCACGGGGTGCCGATTCGGCGCCAGCGCGCGGGCAGTCCGTGGCGCGACCCGGACCCTACGGGTTGGGGGACAGAGCCAGCGCGAGCATGACGGCCGCCTGCGACCAGTCGTCCGTATCGGCGCCGAACTGCTCCTCGAGAAGCGTGTGCACTTCGGTATTGCGAGCGTCAACCCTCAATGGGCTGTCCCTGGGCAGCAACGCCAGGGCGCGTGGCCTGGCGAGACGTGTCACCGCTGGTGCGTCCTCGTCGAGCATCGCCACCGGGCCGGACGCGACGAAGAAGGTCGAGTCCTCCGGGTACGCCCAACTCGACTCCTTCGAGACCTTGTGCGGCAGCCACGTCACCACCTGCAACACCTGCCCTGGCGTCGAGATCGTCAACGCGACATCCGGCGCACAGGAGATGAGGGCATCGCTCGATATGTCCGTCACCGTGGCGCCGGAGTGGATCACCACGTGCGACACGGCGTGTGCGCGGTGCACGGTGGCCCCTTGGCGGATGGTGAGCCGACCGGGGGCGTTCAGGTCCCGCACCGTGGCTCGACCAGTGACGTCCATGGCGTCATCGTGAGCCACGGGCGCTGCGAGTTGACGTAGCGGCGGTACCGACTGGTGCCCGGCTCTCAACTGGCAGGTGCGCAACGTCAGCGAGTCCGGATGGTGAGACGTCGCGCCGCAACGCCCGCCATCGGGGCACAGAACGAGAGTCGCGAGCATGCCCCCAGGGTATCCACCCCGAGCCGCGAGGGTGCTCCACCCTTCAGGGTGGAGGTGAATCGCGGGTCAAGCCGGGCGGCGCTGAGACTGCACGTACTTGGCGACCACAGAGAGCGGCGCGCCACCGGCCGTCCCGCAGTAGTAGGAGCGCGCCCAAAGGTGCCCTCCCCAAAGGTAGTTCTCGAGGTGTGCGGCGTGCTGGCGGCGCAGGTGCCGCGAGGACACACCTTTGAGGGAGTTGACCAGTTTGGATAGTTGCACGGTCGGGGGAAAGTTCACGAGGAGGTGAACGTGATCATCCTCGCCGTTGAACTCGACTAGTTGCACCTCAAAGTCCTCGCAGACCTTGCGCATGGTGTTTTCACAGTCGACGAGGATCTCGTCAGTAAACGCGCCTCTGCGATACTTGGTCACGAACACCAAATGGGCATGGCACTCAAAGGTTGCATGTCTGCCTCGACGTATGCCTTTGTCTATAGTCATACACCAATGGTACTATGAAAACATGAGTCAGAGGGCGCGCATTCGCGGAGTGAAGGTGGCCGGCAACGTCTACCTCGGTCGTCGCGCTCACGGCACGGCCGAAAACGAGCACGACGAGTGGGCGACCCAACCCGACCGGGTAATGAATTGGCTCTGTGACGGCTACCGTTTCCGCTTCAATCAGCACCGCTCGAAGCGGATGAAGACCGTGATAGACGAAGCCGGAGAGCGTGCGCTGGTGCCACTCGGGCGAACCGCGACCGACATCTCCGATAAAGACGCCCGACTCGCTCACCCGCACCTATCGGCGCTGCCGATGCATGTGCTTCAAGCGCCTGAACGCCTCGAGAGCAAAGAATGGTGGGCGGCTGTCGAGCGCAGAGCCACCAACGCCGGAAGATCCCGCAAATCTGGCGGCATGCCGGGATTCCAGAAACGCCTGCGAAGCGACCAGGCGTTCACCATCTGGCACAACGGCGGCAAGAACGCGAACCTGGTCCGCACCGGACGCAAATCCGGAATCCTCACCATCACAGGTCGCAACCCATCGGGAAAGTATGGACGCGCGAGCAACCTCGGGTGGTCGGTTCGGATCAGAGTCACGCTCACCCAAGAGATTCTCGAGTACACCTCCGTTCGGGTGAACTGGACCCGCGGCGAAGTGGTCTTCGTGAGCCCTCCCGCCGGCCCCGAAAACGTCGTCGGTGGTGCTGGCACTATTGGCGTTGACGTCGGCATTGCGCGCGCTGCTACTGACAGCACAGGCGCTTTCTGGAGGCCGCCGGATGTGAAGCCGCTGATCGCCAAGCGCAAGACGCTGGAACGCAAAATGGCACGCCAGCAGCGTCAGGCCAAGACGGACGGGAGAGACTTTCGCTCCTCCGATCGCTATCAGGCGACCCGCACCAAGAAGTCCGCCATCGACACGAAGATGGCGCGCATCCGAGACGACTTCGCGCACAAGACGGCGACCGAGATCATCCGCACTGCGGACGCTATTCGCGTTGAGGATCTCAACCTTGCCGGCATGAGCCGAAAAGCGCGCGGTAAGGGGGCCGCCGCAAAGCGCGGCCTGAACCGGGGGCTCGCGAATGCGGCGCTCGGAAACCTTCTATCCAAGATCGAATATAAAGCAAAAGCCGCCGGTGTGGAGCACCGGCTGGTCAACCCGAGATTCACCTCGCAGCGCTGCCACGAGTGCGGCCACACTGCCCGCGATAACCGCAAAACCCAAGCGGCTTTCGTATGCGTCAAGTGTGGTCACACGGCCAACGCTGACCACAACGCGGCTCTGAACATCAGGGACGCAACTCCCTTGCCAGAGAAGCCGCGCAAGGAGCATAATCCCAACAAACCGGTAGGGTCACCGCCGGACGGGGAGCGACAAGAAGGCCGACCCTCTGATCGCGCAGCCGCGAGGCAGCGCGCAAGGAGTTCGCATGTTTCATGTGACGGCAGTACGCGACGAACCGTGAACCGTTCTTTGGTCAGCCGCTAAGCGGCACTGCCAAAGACCTGGACCACCATAGGCCCAGGAATCCCCCTCCTTCAGGTGGGGGAGGATGTCAATCGGAGGCGGAGCGGCGCGCGGCGGTACGGACACGTTTCGCGGGACGCCGCCGACCAGCGCCCCATCTTCGAGGCCGTGCATGGGCCAATGGCGACAACGAGCGGCATGGAGCAACGGTATCCAATCGGGGCGTATCGCTACGGGTTCGGGTGCAACGTGAGAGCGCCGATGACGGCGGTCACGGGCAGTGCGGGCAGGGGCTCGCCGTACGCGCGCCTGTGAGTGAGCCAGTCGACTGCCTGACGGTTCTCGGGGTCCACGCGTGGAAGTCCCTTCGCCGCGCATTGGAGCGCGAGAATCTCCCCAACGCCCTCCGCGCAACGCTTCCCGTCGACGGCAATCCACACTTCGCAATCCTTCTCCGTCAGGCTGACGAGCGCGGGCCCGTCGATGCGGTGCATGGATCCCTCGGCGTTGACCCAGAGGACACCAATCGTTCGGTTCAGCCTGTCACGCACGTACACCAGGCGTCGGAACCCGCGGCGTTCGAGCGCCTCTGCGAGTGCGTCGAGCGCGTACCCGAGCCCCTTGAAAGAGAGCCCAATGACCATTGGGGCAACGAGGGCGAAGAGCGCCAGACGCCCCAGCGTTGGCTCCCCCACCAGCAGCGCGTCGGGAACGTCCACAGCCCAGACGGTATCGAACAAGAACCCGAGCAGACCTACGACCAGCGCTCCTCCGAGCGCGGCGACCGCCGTCTCGTCAAAGAACGCGCCCGCAGCAAGAGTCCTGTCGTGAATCGAGGTCGATAGACGGTCCTTGGCGAGACGCGACGGTAGCGGCCGAGTCGGGGCGGCGGTGCTGACGGCGGCAGTGTTCATGGCTTTCTCCGGGTCTTCGTAGTGGCGCCCGACCAGGGCCCCGATGGCGTTCATTCCGTCTCCGAGCGCGTAAAGGATTTGGCCCACGATGATCAGTGCCGCCCATATCGCGCTGGGGATCACGATCACGAGGAAGACCGTCCGTAGCGGGGTGCTCGGGCCGAGTAGTTCGTTGAGAGCGAGGGCCATCCACGTTCCGTCTTCTACCAGCAGGACGGCCAGCACGGAGGCGACGGCCAGAAGCGCGGCGACGAGCACGCTGTCGACGAACCTGCCCGCGGCGTGTGTGCCTCGGCCTGCCGTTGTGGTGGGGCGCCGGTGTGCGTGCCGGTGAGGCACGCCCGTCTGCTGCGTCTCTCGCTGCTCCGCCTCGACACGCATGATCAGTTTCGCCCTTTGGTCTGGGCGCCTTTCGACGCCGCATTGAGTGCCCGTGCCACGTTCACGTGGGGTGCTACAAATCCGCGTCGCGCCCTGCACGATTTGGTTCCGGTCGGCGACCCGTAGCGCGGCGCGGGGTTGTTGCACCCCGGCCCGCCGACCGCTCTAACGTCCGATGGCGTCATGCCACGAAGCCGTGAGTTTGTCGAAGTCGCCCTCGTTCAGTGCCGGGCGCAGGAACTCCGCTACGGCAGCCTGTGCGGCTACCTCTTTTGCTTTGGGGAGCGCGGACCAAACGCGCGTTCTGCGTTTTGCTTTCGCCGCCGACTCGACGGCCGTGTCTGCGAGAAGCCACACCTCCCACCACCCGGACGTGCCGAGACCGGCGTCAGCAATGATGTCGAACGTCTTCACGAGTCCGAAGCGGTGCTCTCGCTCAAGCGCGAGGATCTGCGGACCAGTCAGGTTGTTCAGCGATTCGACACACCTGTGGGCGTCGTCGACGTTGAAGACCGCAGTCCCATTACTCAACGTGACGCTCTTCCCGATACATCCTCGTCGCGAAGGCGGACAGCGCGAGCGCCACGACGACGATCAAGACGCCGGACACGCGGATCGCGGCAGGCTGAATGTCGTACGGCAGCAACGAGGCCAGCAGTAGCGAAGGTGCCCCAACGATCATTGTCATCGTCACGACCGCGTGTGCGTAGTACTCGCGCGAGTGCGCCCCTTGGAGAGGGAGCCGGGCGGCCCGCTCGCGGTCAAGGTCGATGATGCCGCCTGAACGCACCGACTTGTGGTGCGTGCGGAGGGCGCGTGGTGACAGTGCTGGCACGGTCATGATTAGGCGCTCAACTGCACTCTGAGAGCCTGCTTACGGCATTCCTCTTGCGCTTGCATACGCGCACGGGACAATTCGCGATTTGCGCGCGCCTGGTCGTCGAGCCCCTCGCGGTATCCCTTGTCGAACCTGGCCCTAATCTTCGACGGCATTGCGATGCCAAAGTTGGCCGATACGGCGGCGGCGGCAATCGTGTCGCTGGCGGGCATGGCGAACTGGCGGTACTCAACGGGCAGTGTCCTGATTCGAGCGACCGCAAGCCTCTGCGCGTGCGCCCATACGCCCCACCAAGGGATCTCGTGGCCGAAGTCGGGCAGCAAGTCGATGGCTTCCCCCGCCGAGAGGGAATTGAACATCGCGAGCCGCATAGCGGGCTCGCCGTTCAACTTGCTGATCGCATCGATGATGCCGATCGCCTCGTACGTGAGTTCCGGGATGCCTCGACGTTCGAGCACCTGACCTTGCTCGTACCACTTGTGCACGAGCGACTTGTTGATCGTCTCGAAGTTGCACGAAAAGGTGCCGTCCGGCTGCTTGCGGGCAGTGCCCTCGACGGTGCGACCCATCGACGTGGTGAAGCGGATATAGTCGCGGTCACGCAAGTTTCCTCGCGAGATCACGAACCAGCGCTCGGTGTCTGCGGCGTCGATCGCCACGGGCGTGCCGTATGCAGCGCGGATCTCGGCGAGAGCAGCGAGAGCAGGGTCCTCAACGTGCACTTCATCCTGAAATTCTGCTGTAACGGTGTGCATTTCGTTCCCCTGTCTCCCCTACCGTTGCTGGTCTGTATGTGTGGAAGACTACCACACTTTTGGACCAGGACGGCGAAGGCGTCTCGAACAGTTTGCGAAGGCCGTCGTTGGCCTCACCAAGAAAGGTATCCACGCACGCACCTGCCGCTTTCGGGCGCGACGGAGACCGCGACGTGCGGTGTGGGTTTAGCCGGCGAAGAGGGGCAGGGCGAGGCTGGCGACGAACGCGCACAGCGTGATAACTACCGCAGCCTTGACGGCACCGTTCATCTTGGGCATGGTTGACCCCTTCCTTGATTGGTGTTAGAGCCTCGCGGCAAAGTCTGCGTCGAACTTCAAGGCCAGTGCAGCGGCCTGCTCCCCTGCGCGAGCGAGCAGCACGCTGCGGTACGCAGCGACGTGCGGCGGGCGAGAGACGACCGCGAAGACCTGACGAATGGCGTCGGTCCACGATTGGCCCACGCCGATCACAGCATGCGGGAACTTGATCACATCGTCGCGAGGCTCGGACCACGCGGAGTAGGCGCCAACGGACGTCTTGCCCGTTGCGAGCACGAACTCGACCATGTTCCCGAGCGCCTCTTCGCGAGTGTGAGCCCATGTGTACTCGTGGGGGCGATCGTTGCTCGGCAGGCCCGCGTGCGCGAGCGCTTCGTTCCACGTTCCGAACCTCTTGGCGATGAGCGCCTGCGAGGGCGGAGGCGGAGAGTTCTTCGCGGTCAACTCCACGTAGGCCCGCTTCGTCAGCGGCGTGTTGTCGTTCGCGGCGTAGCAGTCCCGCAGTGTGGCCGCGATCTGGTCGTTGGACCACTTCGAGCGCCCAAGGCGCGTCGACAGCGACGGGTTGATCGTGAAGGCGGCCAGCGGCCCCAACACGAGCGACACGTCAACTTCGTCACAGGAGATCTGTGCGGCCATTTCCCGAACCGTCTTGCCGGGGGCGTGGCGCAGGATCGCGACGGACTCCGAGAACACTCGGGCGAGCACCCTGGCTCGGGCGCGTGCGTCATCTGCGGCGCGGTCTGGCACGTCGAACTTCTGTTCTGACTCGACGAGCCACAGGAGTTGCTGTGCGCGCTGGCGGGTGACGCCAAGGCGCCGGCCGCAACCCGAGATCGTCTCGCCCTCGTTGTGGTGCCATTGGGCGACATCAAGGGCTTTGATCCAGCGGTAGGTGACTTTGGAGCCGTCGTCGGAGGCGAGTGCTCGTCCGCGCTCAGCGGAGTCCAGCCACTCCCCCGCTAGCGCAAGCGCCGCTAGGGCGTCGCCTTCGGCGTCAATCGTCCGGGCGAATTCGGCCCAGTCGATTGTCCGCATGCCTCTGCGTCCCACGACTACCCGACCCTCCTGGGCGCAGCGCTGCCCCACCCACCTGTGAGGGTGAGGCTCTGCTTCTGCGAGAGATGCCTCATTGACTTGCCCTTCCTCTACCGCGCGTCTCTGTGACGACGAATACGGGAAGCCTACCACACTTCTTGCGGGAGGAACTTTCTATGGTGACTAGCGCTGTACGCCTGGTGCCAAAGCCGATGGCATCGCCCACGCCACCCCCGTAAGAGGCGCGCCGCGCTGATTACCTAGTTATTTTGCCTACCACAGCAGTATGGGGGAAACGGAGACGCTGTTTTGCTCCCTGTCCGCCATATCCGACTCCGTGTGCCAAAGCACCCGTGTCGGAGACTCCTGTGCGCCGAAGTACATTGGCCGGCGATCCTTGTGGCACTCCAAGAGATTCGCTGGGTCCCACCTCTCGACCCAGCCCGCAGCGTGCAGGGCGTCAACCACCGTGTGCAGCGTCCCGGACGTGGAGCGCCTGGCTCGCGCGACGATCTCCTCGGGGTCGTCTCCGAGCAGCGCGCGCAAGTCCCCCGGCGACGACACGAGCCGTGACAGCAGCGCTTCGTGGTCCGTGTCGTACAACGTCGATCCGCTGTCCTTGTCGACCAAGTGGCCCTCGCGGGCGACATACATGTAGGTCGTGGCAAGCCGCACGCCGCCGCACTCGAGCGCGTAGCCGTCACGGCTAGACAGCAGCACCCGCTGGAAGCCGGGCTCGGACCTGTCCATCGCCATCAACTGGTGCTCGTCCAGCAGCATGAGGTGCCCTCTGGCGATCGATGACGAGCGCGGCACCCCCGTCATCGGGAAGTACCCGCGAGACGAAAGCGTCGCGGAGTGCCCCACGGTGACCCCCGCGACCACGACTTTGAGCAAGGGGATGTCGAGCCGGAAGCCTGACTGCTCTGCCTTGTGCCGCAACTGGGCGGGGCAGGCATTCGAGCCGAACGCAAGAACTGGGATGCGGTCCTCGACCGGCGTGGAGCCCATCTTGGACAGGACGACGTTGAGTTCCCCCGAGAAGTCCGGTCCGACGGTGTGCCACTTCGAGATCACATCACCGTGGGCCTCGATCGGATACTCCGCATCGCGCGTCACCAGGACCGACCCAGAAGGGCGCTCCCCCGGATACGTCAGCGGGAGCATTTGGGGCGACACTTCGGCGGTTTGGCTCACGCTCCTCAAGGTATCCATCCGGGACAGATGCGTTGCCGACTTCACCTAGGCCCGACTCACCGTGACCAACGGCAGGTGCGCGAGCATCTCGCCGAGGGCCTCGGCCGTCTCGGCGAAAGGTTGCGGCAGGACGGTGACGCTCTCCTCGGTCGCGATGGACAGCATCCGCAGCCCAGGCGTCAGACGACCAGCCAGTGCGGCCGCCACCTGTGACACGTCGGCGTCCGCCACTTCGATCAGGACATTGTGCTCATCGGCGCGCTTGCCCGCCCGGTCGAGCGCCGCAAGCGGGAACACCATCCAGGAGTCGGCAAGGAACTCGCGTGGGGGCTCCTCATCCGCCGTGTCGGTGTCGTCGTCACCATCCGGCGAACCCTGCGGCGTGGCACGCCACTCGTCCTCCTGCAAGGTGCCGGCAACGACCAGCAGTGACCCCAGTCCGGCCGCGACAATGTCGTCAGCGTCACCGAAGCACTTGGCCGGTAGCGAGTACCCGTCCTCAGATTCCAGTGTCACAGTCGTCAACGTGGACCTCTTGGTGTCCTTGACTTCGATGCCCGAAATCACGCCGTGCATGGTGACGTAGCCCAGAGCGAGAGAGCCAGACACCGGCTCGGAGATCTGAGGGACCCGGTCCATGAGGTTCTCTTTGAACAAGGTCATCGGGTGCACTCCGAGGAACACTCCGAGGCGTGCGACCTGGCGCCCGAGGCGCTCGGAAAGGAGAGCCGTCTCATCCTGGTCTGCGTCATAGTTCAGGAGCACGGGCGGTGCCTCAATGTCCCCGAGCAGGCCACCGTCGTCATCGCCCCAGCCGTCGTCGCTCGCGGGGACCGCGGCCTTGGCCTGCAGCAGCAGTTCGGGAAGTTTGGTTGCCAGTGCGCCGCGGGAGGCGTTCAGCGAGTCAAGCGCGCCACTCTCAATCAGCGCCATCACCGAGTTCTTGTTGACGCTCTTGCGGGCTGCGGTGCGGACCATGAAGTCAGCCACGGACTTGTACGGCCCGTTGGCATGACGCTCATCAATGATGCCCGCGCAGGACACCGGACCGAGGCCCTTGACGCCCTGCAACCCCAAGCGCACAGCGCCCTCGAAGGCCCGTGAGCCCAACAGGGACTCGTTGACATCTGGCACTTGGAAGGCGACGCCAAGGCCCTTGGCCCACTGCATCTGCGCGGCGGGGTCGTCCAGCGTGTCAATGCAGGCCGCCGCGTACTCGGCCGGGAAGTTCGCCTTCAAGTAGGCGGTCTGGTACGACACCATCGCGTAGGCAACGGCGTGCGACTTGTTGAACGAGTATTGGGCAAACGGCGGGATCTTCGCCCACAACTTGTTGGCCAACGCCGCAGAGAAGTCGTTGTCGATCATTCCCTCTTTGAACTTCGTCTCCATCGACGCGATCAGCGCGGCGTTCTTCTTGCCTGTCGCCTTTCGCAGCGAGTCAGCCTCGCCTGCGCTGAACCCGGCAAAATGCTGCACCATGGAGATCAACTGCTCCTGGTAGATCATTTGCCCATGAGTCTCGCCGAAGAGGTGAGGCAAGAGCATGTCTGGGTGCTCGGCCGTGATCTTCTGCCTGCCGTTCTTGCGGTCGGCGAAGTCCCAGTGCATGTCGGAGCCCATGGGCCCGGGACGGTACAGGGCGAGCACCGCGGCGATGTCCTCGAAGCGGTCAGGCTGCAAGCGGCGCAGGAGTTCCTTAATTCCGGTGCTCGCGAGTTGGAAGACTCCTGCCGTGTCTGCGCGCTGCAACAGTGCAAAGGTCTTCTTGTCGTCGAGCGGCAAGTTGTTGATGTCAACGTCGATGCCGGTGTTGGCCTTGACCTGCTCAACGCACGCACGAACGGTCGTGAGGTTCACCAGGCCGAGAAGGTCCATTTTGAGACCACCGATGGCCTCGGCGTCGTCCTTGTCGTAGCCGCAGACCGCGAGAGTCTTGTCCTTCGTCTCGGTCGTCAGCGGCACGTAGTCGGTGAGGGGGCGAGGCGTGATGAGTACACCGGCGGCGTGGACCCCGAAGTTTTGGAGATACCCCTCGACGTCGGACGCTGATTCGAGCACAAGCGCGGTGCGGTCGTCGCCCTTCGAGAGGGCGCGGCGGAAGTCGGCACCCTCGTCCCATTGGCGGGCCAGGGCGTCATCCTTCTCGTCGTCACCGGTCGATGGCAGGTCCGACTTGGAGCCGGCCAGTTGCCCGATCGTCAGCGTCGTCTTCTGGGGGAACGTCGACGACAGCGCATTGGCTTCCGTGGCCTTGACCTCGTAGAGCCGTGCGGCGCCCTTGATGGCGCTGCGTCCGTGGAACAGACCCTGCGTGGCGATGTAGGCCACGTGGTCTTCCCCGTACTTGTCCTTGATGTACTCGCGCACCTCGTAGCGGCGGTCCCGCTCAACGTCGATGTCGATGTCAGGCATGGACTTGCGGCCAGGGTTCAGGAAGCGTTCGAAGTAGAGCCCGTATTTGATCGGGTCGATCGTCGTGATGTCCAACGCAAAAGACACGATCGAGCCCGCTGCAGATCCGCGGCCCGGCCCCACATAGATGCCGGCGTCCTCTTTGCCCCAGCGGATGAAATCCCACACGATCAGGAAGTACGCGTCGAACCCCATCTCGTGGATGACGCCCAGTTCGTAGTCGATCTGGCTGGCGACCTTGTCCGAGTAGTTGCGGCCGTAGCGCCGCTCAGCGCCTCGGATGACGAGTTCGCGAAGCATCTTCTGCTCGCCACCGAACTCCTTCGCGTCAGGGAACTCGGGGATGAGGTACTTCGAGCCGGTCTGACGGGTCATGCCGGAGGCCATCTCTGCCACGACGAGTGTGTTGTCGCACGCTCCCGGGTACAGGTCCTCGGGCACCATGCGGCGCATCTCTTCGGCCGTGGTCAGGAAGTTCGAGTGGGAGGCAAACTTGAAGCGCTTGGGATCGCTCATCGTGGCGTTGGTCTGCATCGCCAGCATCCGCTCGTGCGCCAAGGCCCGGTCGGGGCGCGTGTAGTGCGCGTCCTGGCTTGCGATCAAGGGAATGCCCATCCGCTTCGCCATCGGCACCAGCACCTGGTTGACCTTGGTCTGCTCCGGGAAATCGTGGACCTGGATCTCGGCGAAGAAGTTGCCGGGCGCCACCATGTCGCGGTAGCGGCCCATTGCCGCCTCCGCCTCAGCGTTCTCCCCGCGCAGGATCGCCTGCCCAATGGGTCCGCCGATGCAGCCGGTGGTCATCACGAGGCCCTCGGAGTACTGCGCGATGAGTGCGTCATCAACCAGCGGCTTGTAGTACTGCTGTTCGAGGTAGGCGCGAGACGAAATCTTCAAGAGGTTGCGGTAGCCCGCGTCGGAGACTCCGAGGAGGAGCATGTGCTGGCGGCTCCGGTCCTGCTCTGCCTTAGCCCGCGCGAACGAGTCAACGTAGTACGCCTCGATACCGGGGATTGGGTTGACCCCCAGCGAGTCACACGCCTGCTCGAACTTGATGTAGCCGGACATGTTGCCGTGGTCGGTGAGCGCCATGGCTGGCTGACCATCGTCGGCAGCGAACTGCGCTACCTCCTTGACGGTCTCCATGCCATCCAACTTGGAGTAGTCGGTGTGCACGTGCAGGTGGACGAAGCCCTTGCCGCTCACAACGTCGCCCCTTCCAGGACCGGAGTGGGCATCGGCTGCTCGAAGCGCTTGCGGTGGACGGTCTCATAGCCCGTGGCGAGATACCCGATCGTCACGACTGCGCCGCCCGCGAGCCCGGCTACGAGAACCTCGAGAGGCCCCTCACCCGGGCTCATGGCGAAAGAGCCGACACCGGCGACCAGTACCGAGGAGCCAGCGCCCAGGGGTAGCACGACGCTCAGCAAGTGCTTGCGGTGTTCAGGACCTACGACCAGGCGGACACGATTGACGCCCGCGGCGCAGATTCTCGCCAGTTTGACCACGATTGCTCCGTTTCCATTCGCATGAAGACTACCACACAGTTGGGGCCACGTCGGGACCATGCTCGAACCTTCAACTGTGTGGTAGTCTCGCCCACATGCGCGCGATCAAATCATTCGCTTATGTCGTCCTCGTGGGAACATCCGTGGGCATTCTCGTCACGGCGGCGAGCACGGGCCTCGAACAGCACTCCCACACTCAAGTGGGGCTGGCGCTACTAGTCGCGCTGCTCACGTGCATCACCGGTGTGGGGGCAATCAGCGTCGCGTGGGCAACCGCGCTAGCGCTCGACCCGACTTTCGCTCCGTCGTCATATCGCTCTGCGAGTTCCGCATTGAGTGCCGCAGTTCTTGCGACAGCGGCCGCGCTCATGGCCAGCGACTTCCGCGACACGTCCTGGGAACTGGGCCTCGCGGCCGCTGTATTTCTCCTGGGCGGATACGCGGGCGTGCGCTCCAGTCGTCAGTCTCGCGTCACGTCCGAGAACGTCTCAGTGACGACGACGGGGTTGCGGGCGTGCGCCACCGCCGCGCTAGTGATTGCCGCCGTACTCACCCCGTTTGCGGGGGTCGGCGTAACGCAAAACATCACCGCCGGCGTCTTGATGTGCCTGACGGTGATGCTTGCTGTGGCTGGTCGCACGAAGTGGGCCACCTACCGGGCCGCCCGGGGGCACGAAGCCACCAAGAAGGCCCTCGCGGGCGCCTAGCCCTTGGCTGCCGCGTCTGCGGCATCAATCTCGGCGATGTACTGCTCGAACCCCTTGAGCAAGAAGTCCGGCACTCCATAAGGGTATGTACGAGGTGTGTCCTTCCCCTTTGCGCGGTAAATGCGCTGACGCACGAGGGAGTTCGACGAGGCGATCGCCTTAGCCATCGAGATCGGCTTGCGCTTCTTCACGTCGTACAGGTAGGCGAGCAGCCCGTCCAGCAAGAAGGACGCCTGGTACGCGGGCGACTCTTCGGTGTACGAGAAGTTGTACTGGTTCGCAACGGGCGCCAGCGCCTGCAAGGTGCGGATCTCGACGTCGGTCATACCCGAGAACGAGAACTCCTCCTTGAGGGGGTCCGGCGTGACCTTGTCGCCGCTCGGCGCGGTCACCTCAACAGACTTCGTGGAGGACGGCAGCACAACGATCTGCTCGCGCGCAACGGTAAGGAGCACCTGCGCGCCCTCTGCGATAGACGGTAGCGTCCATCCGGCCCGGCGCAGCGACAGCATCAGCACGTTGCGCGCCTTACGCGCGTTACGGCGCTGCTTGATCGTCAAAGACGGGTCCTTGGCGCGAGCGGAGTAATGCCGAAGATGGTTTGCGTCACCCTTGAAAAGGCTGGGGCTCTTTGGCATGGCCATCGCCGGGTTTCCTCTCGTTCTGGTGTCTCGAATAATCTACTGGGAGATTACCACGGCAGATGTCACACCTATGGGGTAGGGTCCTCAAAGGTGTGGTAGGCGTCTAGTGCGGAATTCCAGTGTGGACAAAGTGCCCTAGTCGTGGAAGAACACCAGGACAGACACAGTGTTGGGTCCGTTTATGCCGCTGCTGCGACGGACGCCGCAGTGTTGTCCGCTTTGAGCAGTTTCTCCTCGCTCAGCACGATGTCCCCTGCCAGCAGAGAGAGACCTCGAAGGCCCTCGCCGGCGTTACGAACACCCAGAACTTTGAGCATCGCGACCATCGCGGCGTGATGCGACTCCAGCGCCATAACGCACTCGTCGTCAGTGCGGGCCGCAGACAGCGCGCCACGCTCGCGCGCACTCAACGCGCCCACGAAGCCACGAGTGCGGGCCAACAGGACCGCCGGGTCACACGTGATGCCGTACTCGATCACGGGCCACAAGGCTCCGGGGTCGAGCACCTTGATGGCGCGGGTAGCGGCGACGTACGCGAGGTTCGGATCCGCCAACTCCCACCACAACTGGTCGGGGTCCTTCTCGTCCTTTACCTTGCGAAAGGCGCTGTCGTAGCGGACCGACACGTCGACCCACTCGCCACCCTTCGCCTTGTGAATCGTGACGACTTTGACGTCAGCAGCCTCCGGCGGAGCGCTCTCGGACTGGATCTCGCGGATCTTCTTCCGGCACTCGTTCTCGGTGAGGTACTTGCCGAGCAGCATCATGCCAACGCGCTGACCTTCGGAGAGCGGAATGCCCTCCTCAACATCGACCTCAAACTCCTGCCAGTTCGAGTACGGGCCGAGGCCGCCCTTCTTGGTGCGCGTGCCGTCCTTCAACTCGGTGACTCCGTCAAGGAAGACGGTAACCTCTGTCAGATCGACGCTAGATGCATCGATCTTCTTGCCGTGGCCGATGCATTCAAGAGCGGCCTCGATAACGTCAAAGTTGGACCGGCACACGTACACCGAAGGGGTGTCGTCTACGGCCTTCGACAGGTGGTGCAGGACTTCCCCGCGCGGGCCGCGGCCGATGACGTGGCCACTCCGCTCGGTGCGCTCGAGAAGCCGATTCGCGGCATCTGCGATCTCGTCGCCGAAACGCCACGACTCGGTGAGATTGAGTGACGTGAACGCCATGCTCGACTTCTCGAACCTGGTCATCGAGTCACGTGCACCAGTGAAGCCGTAGATGGCCTGCGAGGGGTCCCCCACCATGACGAGCAGCGCGTGAGCGCTCTGCCTGGTGATGATGTCCTCCGTCACCGGTGCGGTGTCCTGAGCCTCGTCCAGCAGCACGAAGTCGTACGGCAGCACGGGCTTGTCGAGGCCAAACAGTTTCAGGTAGTGATCGTGTCGGAACTTCATGTACTTGCCGTCGGGGTCAAGCACATCCGCCCACAGTGCGTGCACCGTCGGGCCCACGAGTTCCCACATCTGCTCGCGGTACTGGGAGAGGTTCGCCGGCTCGAAGTTCTTTGGCGCCACGACATGCGCCTGCGACGGCTCGGTCGCGGCCGTTTGGCAGAAGCGTTCGACGGCACCGAGCGCGACTGACGCGAGCGAGAAGCCGCCCACGGTGCGCTCTTGGATGCCGCTCTTGCGACGTTCGAGCACCTTGATGAACTTGCGGGTCAGTTTGAAGTCCTTGGCAATCGCCTGACGGTCATCGCGTTGTGGTCCGGTCTTCACCTTGTCCAGCAGCGCCGAGTTGGCGGAGCGGGCCACGTGCCGGTATGCGAGGGAGTGCGAGGTGCGGCACTCCACGTGCGAACCGAAGACGCGCTGCGCGGCCTCGGCGACCGACTTGTTGAAGGCGACGTACAGTCCACGCGCCTGCGGCTGGGCGTCGCTCATCATCCGAAGAGTGCTTGTGTTGTGCGTGGGCACGAAGCCCTCCGTCAGGAACATGTGGTCGGCGGAGTCGACCGATATGCACGTCGCCTCCGCGGGCTCTGCTGGCGTGATTGACACGATCGTGCGGTGCGGACCAAAGCGCGGGTTCACACCCCAGTCGGCAGCCTTGCGCTCCAGCCAGAACGGGCAGATGGTCGCCGGCATCTTGATGTAGAGGCGGTGACAGTCACGGTGAGTCGTCTTCTTGACCGCTTGCGAAACGACGCCGCCAAGCGACTCGACAAGAAAGCGCACATCGGTCGCGAGACGCTCGCTCGACGTGCCGAAATCGACAGCAATTGCATTGGCGCGACTGCCGTCGGTGTCAAATAGACCGCGGAGCAGTTCCAATCGCTGGTGCGGGCTTGACGTCATATACACGTCCGGGATGAACCGCTCGTGTGATCCGCGCGCGGTCCTGCCGCCCCTGCCGCGCAAACCGAGTTCCCGCAGCGCCTCGACCAGCGGGTTCCAGAACCCACGATAACCGGGCTTCACGCCTCGCCCGGTTAAGTTGTACGTGATGGTGTCGCTTTGCCGCTTCATCATCACGCCCATCTTCGCGGCAGTGGTCCGTGTTCGCGACAGAATCTCATCGTCGATGTTGGTGAGGTTCACCGTGCCGGTCAGACTCCCGTCTCCGAGGAGACACCCCAGGAGCCATGGGTCGATCGGAAGGTCGGCCTCCGCAAACTCGACCGGGGCCACCTCGGGCAAGTACCACACGTACTTGTGCGAGCCGCGGCTTGTCCGGGTGAGCCCGGCCGCCATTAACTCGCCTGTCGTCATCTCTTGCGAGCCGAGCCCAAAGTTTCGATGGTATTCCGAGGTGACCGTCCAAATGTGGTCGGCGTCTGCAATCACTGAGTTCCCGTCAGAGAACGTGACCGTCCATAGTTCCCTCACGCCCTGCGGGAATACTCCGGTGACGCTGTGGAACTTGCCGTCCGCGCCCGCTACGAGGTCGCCACTGCGGATCTCTGAAATAGGAACGAATCCAGATGGGGTGACAACCCTTTGATCGTTTCTCAACGCCTTGCCGGTGCCCGCGAAGGCGTTGACAATCAGGTGGCTCCTACCGGAAGCGGGCGCTGCGAGTTCGCGACCAAAGGCATCGATGACCGCTTGCTGCTCCGCCGTAGGGCGCAATTCGGATCCCATTATGAGGGAAGCCTACCACACAATTGGGGGCGGCAAGGGAGTCGCTGGGCGCGAAAAAAGCCAGCGCCCCGATGAGGGTGTCTTGGGGGCGCTGGCCGTGGAAAGGCTATCGCAGTCGGCGCCTAGTGCCCGACCAGTAGCGCAGCACGGTCCGACCAGTCGTACGGGCCAAACGCGTTCCCGGTGACGAGGTCGACCGCCTGCTCGCCTTCGATGAAGAGTCGCTCTGCTATCGCGATCTCGAAGTCCCAGATGACGGGCGAGAAGTTCTTCTTCGACGAGGCGATTTCCAGCAGGCGACGGAACGTCTCGACGAAGCCCGACTCGTGATCTGCGGAGCCATACAGGTGGTGGGCCAACTCGTGGAGCACGTGGTGCTCTGCAATCGGCCAGTGGCGCTGCTCGTCGGTCCAGCGGGACGCAAGGAACTGGGCGCGCACGATCGGGTCGGCGCTGGGGTCCTCATGTTCGTCGGCAACAGAGGGGCTCGGAAGCACCAGTGTCCCGTTGTCGTAGAACATGGTCGCGGACCCCACGTGCTTGGCCTCTGCTACTTTGACGGCCATCGGTCGCGGCGTGAGTTTGAATTGAGCCTCGTATCGGCGTTGCAGCGCGGAGACGAAACGGATGACCTTGTCCGGGGTGTCGAAGGTGCGCTCATGGATGAGCCGCACCCAGTCGATGATGCCCACGGCGTCGGAGAAGGGAATCTCTTGGGCGAGATAGACCCCTCCGTCCATCACCTCTTCGCGGCAATAGACCCAGTCGTAGGTGCGCTCGTTGACTCGGTGGAAGGTGTTTCGCCAAGCGAAGTACACCACACCATCCTCAGGCGTGAACTGAGCCATGAAACCTCCAAAGTCCTGGCCAGAGACTACCGCCGAAAATGGGGTCCAATTTCGGTCAGAGGGTAGGCACGGACGGTTGCGCCTACGCCGAGCGGGATAATCCGGCTCGCTCCTGCTTGATGCGGGCCGCCGAGCGGGGCGGAATCACCAACTCACGTTCACCCCACGCCTCACGGTGCGGGTGCAGTGACTCGGCCGTCACGGCGTCACCGCAGTCCATGAATGCTTTGAAGCCGGCCACGTTGCAGGGTGGAAACTCTTGCGCTGCGAACACCAACTCGTCAGGGTCATAGCCCGCGGCCAGCAGCGACTGCCACTGGGTGTCCGAGAAGGACCACTGGATGAACGGAACCACGTAGTCGGCGGCGGTCTGCGCGTCGTAGGTCTGCGGCTGCTCGTCCGGGCTCGCGAGGAGCCAGGCGTTATCCCCTTCGGTTGCGTCGCGGACGATCTCGTCGTCGATGATCGCTCCGCGCGCCTCCGCCATCATGTGCAGCGGCAGCCCAGGAGAGAACTCCGCCGACTGTGCTCCACGGAAGTCGGCTCCCGGGAGGTGGGCCCCTTCGATCGCGAAGACACGTAGGTCGAGACGGGAACCGCGGAACTGCGGACGCCATCGCGGTGTGCGGACGAGATCTTCCCTCACGACGGTGCCGGAGAAGTCATCGCCGGCGACCAGGGTGATGTCGAACGCGCTTTCGGCGCGAGGTGTCAGTGCGGACGCCCGGGAGATTTCTCCACGCGAGCGGCGAGACAGACACTCCTCAACCGCCGCAGCGCTGTTGTGGGAACGGGTGACGTTGGGACAGTTCTTGTCGCAGAGGAATGTGGGGCGGCTCATGTGTCGAGAGTATCCACGGGGCGGCAGGTTGGCGATGGTTCAGCGGATCCCGTGGGACGCGGCGAGCGTCGCCCAGTCATCCAGGGTGAACGACGCGGACTTGCCTTCTTCGTCGGACGGACCCATCAGCACGACCGGGCCGACGATTGGCTGCCCGGTCAGAGCCGACGCGCGCGGGTTGGGCGGAAGCCCTTTGAGTCGGCCTTCCTCGTTCACGATCATGTAGGCGCTCGAGCCAGGAACGGGCACGCCCTCCATGTACCCGAGCACGGCGCCTTGTATGGCCGCAGTCTCTGCGGACAGGACGTCCGGAACTGACATCTCGTTGACTTCGCCCCGAACTGGGACGATCAGGAACTTGCGGCCGGTCGTAGGTGTCGAATCAGGCGCGTCCATCGTGAAGGCTCCTCTTTGCGAACTGTCGTGGGCGTCTCAACCCTAGGGCTCGTTGCCTTTTGCTGCCGCATGGCTTCCTGACGGTCCTCATCGGGGAAGGCCGAGAGCGGTCCATATTGGCGCTGCAGTTCCGTTTCGGTGAGGACTACGCCCACCACGGAGAGCCGGAACGATGTCGAGGTGCCGCGGCATTGCTGCCAGAGGTCGCCCTCGCGGTCGATCACGCGAGTGCCAGCCCTTCGTCCCGTGGATATTGTTGCCAGCACACTCATATCTCAAACCCTACCGCACTGTTGCGGGGCCGATTAGGGGCCAAAGCGACTGCGGTGAGCAGTGCGTCCTCGTCAATGAGCGAGTCACTCTTGGAGTCTCGCGTTTCCAAGTACAAGCCCCACGCGGCCTCGTTGTCGGGCGCGATGAAGGCGTCCTGATCGCTCGGCAAACCGGCGGCAGCCTTGGCCTGTGCAATTGTGACCTCTCGGGCATCGAGGAAGTTCTTGAAGATGAACGTTCGGTTCCAGGGGGCGGTGACGTTTCCGGGCGGAGCCTCACCTGCCGCGATAGTCCACCCGCCGGTGTCGATCTCCACGGTGGATGTCTCATCGACCTCGATGCGGGCCGTCGTTCGGATGTCTGGGTAGCGGTCGGACGTGGTCCACATGGGGCGGATGATCGAGGCGCCGTGTGCCGCACGGATTGGCATGTCCGAGAAATGACAGTCGGTCAATTCGGCGCCGTCAGCAACCACGTGATCTCCGTTGCCGAGCATGCTCGCGCGGAAGTGGCAGCGATCGACGAGGACGCCACTGGTGAGGTCGGCCGTGCATGTGACGACGCATTGGGTAAGCAGCACGTTGCTGCCCCAGATGGCCGCGCCGGATGGGGATCCCTTGATCAGACAACCGTGGAACGTCACGTCCACGTCGTGAGCGTCGAGCCACATTGAGTCTTCGCCTTTGGTCTCAACGAGTTCGCACCCATCGAGGAAGACGGGCTTGCCTGTGCGCTCCGCTTCGGTGATGAGCGTGTACCACGCTTCTTCGTCGAGCGTGAGCCCTGCGTTGTGCTTGCCGGCGCGCGCGGTGCTGGTGAGGTTCACCGGAAGGCCCGACGTTGCGGAGATGGATCCCTGCTTGACGTCTGGTGTGACCGACGGGTCTCCTAGCGGCAGTGTGCGTGTGGCGGCACTCTTGCAGGCGGGGCAGTCCAGCATCCCGCGCAGTGTCTTGTGTCCACGTACGGGTGCCTTGCATCCAGGACGTGGGTTGATCATGCCCATGTCTGAAGGTATCCCAGCACCCCAGGGCCGACCCATGTCCAAAGCATTTTTGGGGGTGTTCTGGAAGGGGATACATTCTGGTGGGGGTCTCGGTCTCCCCGTTGCTTTGCGCGTTTTAGAGGATACGCACCTCACGTATTGAGGGGATAGCCGCTACTCCGGGAGACCGAAAAGGCCCCCCTCCGAGACGGAGAGTGAGCGACAGATGGGTTGTCGAGCACTCTGTGAACACGGGGATCGATGTGGCAATTCGCGTGTTGTCTCAGAGAGGGGCACGTTTCGGGGGCTCCCAGGAGTAGCGGACAGAATGCGAATCTGTCGCCGTTTCCGGTATGACCATGAGTAGTGGCTGTAGCGGGTATTAGTCGTTGCAGCGAGGGCCGGGCAATTCACCAGTGATGGTGGACTTCGGAGAGATGCGGTGTCGGCAACGTGGTGGCGATATCTGGGTGGTGCTCAGTGCCTGGTGGTGCTCAGTGCTTGGGGTGCGCGCATTGCACGCTACTTCGGGCTCGTCCCGAATGGTCGGTGTGCCAGAACGATCGAGGACTCGACGACGCAAGGTCTCTTCAGTCGACGAGCGTACGGTTGCGGGCGAGTTGAGGCTCCTCCCTGCAACGATGCTTTGCGCCTTCCTCCGTAGGGGCCTCCCCTGAGAACGGACGTCGCTCGTCGTCACACGCATTTGTTCTCAAACACACCCGGTGCGCTGCCGGTGGCCGTTGATTTCGCAGAATGTTTTGTGACGCCTGCGGAGGGGCTTTATCCCCTCAACTATGTCCCATGGGCTACGGCTTCGAGTGGGATCTCGCCTTAGATTCAATTGTCTCCGTCGCGATGACGGCCTCAACGAAGAACATGTGTGCGGCGGCTCGCACTTGCAGGTTTGCTGCGGGGGGCAAACCCCACAACCATGGCCTGCGTAGACCGCGGCGCGTTTGATCGGCTGTTCTTCTGGCCAGGGAGACACGTCTTGGGAACTCCCCACGGTCGCTCTTCGAATGAAGAACCGGGTCGACCAGACGTTCGTCACGCTGCATACGAGCCAAAACACTCGCTCCCGCGTCCCCACGGCCATTTGATGCTCATCGTGACTACTTCTAGTGCGTCCCGCCCGTTGGTTTCCCTCGGGGTCGGTGAGAAAAACCTACCACACGAAATGGTCTCAAAGTTGTGGTAGGCCCCGGCGTGTTGGAAAGCCCCCATAGGTGTGGTGTGCTTTGCCCGGCTCCCGGACGCAGAAAAGGGCGAGACGCAGATCCTGCGTCTCGCCCTCCTCGGATAGGACTGTGGACTCTTCAGGGAAATGACGCCCCGGGCACGTCCCGTGCCGCATGCCAAACCGGAAAGGTTCTAGGCAGAGCCTACCACACTGTTGGCCGTACACGCCCGGCACATGCCGAAAACGCTATGACCTTCTACGATGCCGACGATGATGTCCGGCCGGTGTCCGCACGAGCGGAACGGCACATTTGAGCCCGAACGCTCGAGCCAGAATGCGACACCGCGCCGCGCGCACTGCGCGGACAGGTTGCGAACGACCATGTCGCGTACGCGTCCGTTCATCCCAAAGAGGTTGGGGTGCCAACTCGTGGAGGCCCCAAAAATTGACACGGACACGCCCGCGCCCTCCTGTTCGGCGCGCTCCGCAACGCGTGCGGCATACTGCCGGGCGAAGTTGTGTCGCGCGTCCATCAGACGACGCGACGACCGCGCTGCGGGCCTATGCTGCGCGATGCGCTCTCGGTGCTCGTCAGTGCGGTCGCGCAGTGACGAGCCCTCGTCGAGCAGGTGCTGCGCCGCGATGGAGGCGTCATCCGCCACGAAGGTCGCCGGGGTGACGGCCACCCGGATGATGCGCTCGAACTCCCGGCGGGGCGTTCTGGGCGCCGTAGGCACCTGGTGCTTCACAACGAGCGCAAGGTACATCCGCTCGGCCCGGATTTCGAGAGAGGCCCGCTGGACGGTGGCCTTGGTGCCGAGGTCTCGTCGGCCAGCGCCGCGCACGACGAACTCGCCGATGGAGGGGATGTCAACACACACCCGCCCCTCGCCGGAGGCCACCAGGTCGAGCAAGGTATCGACCGTGGCTTCCGTGTCGTCCCCGAACGCGGTCTTGCGTCCGAGCGGAACGTGCGCGTGGACGCCTTGGTCTTCCCGGCGGGCGACCGAGCGCATCGCGTTCTTGTCCCCGGCCCACCCGCGGCGCTCGGCGGTACGGCGAATGTCGCGGTACTGAGAGAGAGCGCGGTAGGCGGTGGCGATGTGGTCAGACACGGACTCTGGGCCAACGCACCGCTCCGGCGCCGTCGCTTCCAGCGCCTCGGTTAGCACGTCGATAGAGAACTCCAGGAGGTCGGGGTCGGCCCGCTCCTTGCCGCTCTCGATGAGTTCCCCGAGCACGTGCTTGGTCAGCGCGTCATCAACGGCAACTCGGCGGGAAACAATGCGGCGCTGCCCGGCCGTGGACCTGATGGGCAGGCGCACTGTGAAGGGAACACCGGTGGTCATCGCACAAACTCCTTGCGTCGGGCGCGAATAGGCTCCGCGTCCCTGCGGTAGTCCAGAACGGATTCGGTGTCGCCGAGCGCGTGAGCGGCAGTGACGGCCTTCATCCAGTCGAGGAATGGGTCGAGGCTTCGGTAGAACAGCCAGCCGCGTTCGATCTGCGACAGCGCCATGGACCCGTAGCGAGCATTGGCAAGACGTGAGTCGAGGATCAGCACTCCCCCGGCGTCGGACTCCGCGCGGATGAGTCGGCCCGAGCCCTGGGCGAGCATCGTGGATGCGTGCCCTACGTCAACGATGGAGAACGCGTTGCCTCCCTCGGCCTCGACCCACTCGCGGCGTGCGGTGGCAATCGGGTCGCTGGGAACCGGGAAGGGAATCTTGTCGAGGACCACGAGAGACAGCGCCGGTCCGGGCACGTCAATGCCCTCCCAGTACCCCATCGTGGCGACCAGCACCGAGTGCTCGTCCTGCGCGAACCGGCGAACCAGGTCTGCACGCGAACCATCACCCTGCTTGAGCACCGTGAATGGGAGGCCCTTGGCTCGCAGGGAGAATGCCTGCACCATCTTGTTCGAGGTGCACAGGAAGAGCGTGCGGCCCTCGGTAGCAAGGACGGCCTGCTCTGCCTTCGCCCACGCAGCCGCCTCCCACTCTTCGGTCTTGGGTAGCGGCAGGTCGGCGGGCACGCACAGTCGCGCACGCTGCGGGTCGAAAGGCGACTCGACGGTCTTGACGACCGAGCCTCCGCCGAATCCCAGCAGCCGTGGCGTGGTGGCGTTCATCGTTCCCGAGCACAGCACGATCGTCTTGTGGTTCGACTTGGGTCGCACCGAGTGCGTACCGACGCCGCTCATCGCGGATACGAGACGCTCCCGGAAGAAGGACACGTCGATTGGCACGGCCGTCAAGGTGAAGTCGGACCCGTCAGGGAGGAAGTCAACGGAGAGCCGCGCGGAGTGCACCGAGGTTTCGCCGCGTACCGACTTGCGTGCCGCGAGCCCGCCAATCTCCTTGATGGTGTCGATGACGTCGTCGCGGAATTCGGTCACAGCGGCCTGGGACTTACCCTTGGCTTCCGTGGCGCCGCGGGCCTTCCGGTCCAGCAGCGCGGAGGCCCGCTCGGCGAACGAGTTGCATGTCTTGGCTGCGTACTCGGAGAACTCGCTGATCTTCTTGATCTCTTCGTCAGCGCTATCGATGGAGTTGAAGAACATCGTCATCATTGTCTCGATGTCGAGGTCAGCGATCCTCTTGTCGAGGGCGCGCGCCATACCGATGGCGGCCTTGCGGTTGATCTCCCGCGAGAACGACTGGGTCACGATGCCGGGCGCGTGGTGCGCCTCATCAATCACGACCATGCCGACACCTTCGAGCACGGAGGGCACGGCGGGGCTAGCCTTGTTGTTCTGCTTGGTGACTTCCTCCACGAGCAGCGCGGTGTTCATCACGACGACGTCGGCGAGCATGGCCCGGCAGTACGCGGAACGCCACACGTCACGGTCGTCCTTAGCGATCGCCTCGATCTTCTGGCAGTGCCCTTCGGCGCCAGAGCCCTCCACGCACACGTTGCAGTCTTCAAGCGGGATGCGGCGGATCGGGCAGGCGTGCTTCGCGGTGACACCACGGCGGGTGTCCTCGCCGAGACGCTGCAACATCAGGTCTGTGTCGAAGTTGACGACGTCGCCGCGGGCCATGGCCAGGCGGGTGTGGCGGGAGATACGCACCAGGCCATCAAGTTCGGTGTCGCCGGACACGCCCCCGAGGAGGTCGTTGTCGGAGGAGGTGCCGAGGTGGGAAGCGAAGCGTGCGATCGTCTCATCGACGTGAGCGAGGCAGTTCCCCGTGAGGATGTTCCCTTCGAGCACGAAAGACTGCGTCGTGGGGACTTCCGCGCAGTAGACAGTCTCGACGGTGTCCTCTTCGACAGACTCAATGATCCAGCGACGGGCTCGCAACCATCGCTTATAGTTCCGCATGTCCGCAGACGCCAATTTGGGGCCATGCTTGCGGTGCTTGGACCGCAGGTAGAACTCAGGGCCGAGCGTCTTGTTGTTGAGCGGCAGGGAGTACATTTCGCCGTCTGCGGAGCCCCGGCCCTTGCGCGCCTCCCCGCGCACGCCGCCAGATACCCCGTAGGTCGCGATGCCTAGACGGTTCGCCACAGCCTCAGCGAAGTCAACGTGCTCGCGCTTCGCCGAGGACAGCGTCACAGTTCCCGAGTCGCTCACGTGACCGTCGGTTGCGCAGTACCCCGCGAGCCATCCATACAAGTACGAGGGCGCCTCATCGAGCGACGGAAGCGTCTTGAAATGGTTCGGCAAGTCACACACGCGAATGAAGGGCTCCGAGTACTTCTCGTTCGCCCCCGGGTGCTGTTCTGACTCGGAGAAGTATCGTGACAGTTCTCGCTTGCCTCCGTGAAGGACTACGGTTCCTGTGCGGAACCCGCCCGGTGTCGCCCCGAATACGGTGCCGTCACCAAACACAATTCCGTGCGCCACTCCAAACTGCGACGGACGCAGTGACGCCGCCACCGGATGGCGCGCCGCATAGGCGAGACGATCGCCCGGACGCAGCGCTTCGGTGGTCGTCTCGGTGAAACCGGGTGTGCCGATGTTTTCGTTGAGGAACCACCGGTGGTCCGCGGTAGCGCGAACGACGCGACGTTTCCGTCCCGGGCCCGTCAGTGTGATCCGGAAGAGGCGCTGCTCCCCGTAGTCCTTAATGGGGGCGTCGACCCAGTCACCGTCACCATCGAGCACTGTCGCAACCGTACCTGCGAGGTCGCGGATCGGGAACGTGCCGTCGTGCGTGATGACTCGTGTTTCCGCTCCGAGGCAAGCGTAATTGCTTTTTCCCTTCATCACCGAGTAGGTGATGTGGCGCCCGAAGGCGTTAATCATGTCCTCGCGCAGCCGCGGCAGTTCCTCGCCGACGATCTGGTCCTGCAACGCCTTGGTCGAGGTGGCGATGATTACGCGCTCACCGCGAGCCAGTGCGGGAGCCAAGTAGCCGAGGGTCTTACCTGTGCCGACGGGGGCGACGACGCCTACGATACCGACGCGCTTTGGCACGCCGCCGTCTTCGTCGTCATGCGCTTCGTCGACGTATTGGGTCATCCGGATCTGTCCGGCGCGCTCATTCCAACCGCGTGCGCCAAGGATTCCTCGCAGCACATCCACGCCGGTGTCGGCCTTGGCCGCCAGCCCTGCGGTGTTCGCGACGGCACGCTCGATACGCGCGCGCTCGTCCTCGTCAGCCTGCGCTTTCGCTGCGGCGATCTCGTCGAGCAACTGCTTGTCTGTGATCTGTACGGACACGTCGACGCCACTCCTTCAAGAACCGCGCAAACCGTGTGTCTGCACCCACGAAGACTACCACACAGTTGGAGGCGGTCAGGGAGCGCCTCGGGCCGTGTCGCGTGCTCAGAGAATCGAATGCGCCCGCCCACGTCGCCGCTGCCGGGGCCCTTCGCCTACCGCACGCCTTGGCTGCGCTTCCGCGACTAACGCCGGCGGCGCCCACCACCGCGTCGAGAGCCGCCGCGCGCGCGCGGCAGTGGCGTCCTGCGCATCATTGCGCCCACGCCGGGCAGGAGGCCCCCACGAACCGACGAGGGGCGTTTGGCGGGTTGCGAGTCGGCCGTCTGGTCGCGCGGCTCGGTCTCGGGCTCTGTCTCCGCGATGCCGCTCGGGCGGCTCACGATGATGTCGTCGCCCTCAGGCACGTAGCCAACACGGAAGTAGTCGTCCGCTGACTGCGCCCGCTGCGAGATCTGAACGTGTGACTGGTAGGTGTTGCCGTCGGAGAACGTCTCTCCCCCGAGCAGCACCTGTCCGTGGAGCGTGGAGCCGCTGATGACGGAGTGGCCGCCGAGGGCCAGCCGCGCTTTCGGTCCGACCTGGCAACGCTCCACCGTTACGTCGGCGAGCGCGAAGTCCCCTTCGGAGAACTTGCAGCCTTCAAGGCGCGTCCCGGCAGGCAAGAGGTCGGCCGCTTCCGGCCCCAGCACCCGGTTGCGGATGCGCGGGTTGGTCGAAGACACATGGATCGGGTTGCCCCGCGAGTCGGGAATCGTGATGATCTCGTCCGCACGTGGCGGCGGGCCGTTCACGGGACCGTTCGACGTACTACGCGACGTGGCTGCCGCCCGCCTGCAGTCGGCGTTGTGGCAGCGCGCACGCGTTTCATCGTCGCGGTGCTGGATCGTGCACCTTGTGCTCACGTGTGCCCCCTTGCGGACTGTGGCGGGAACCTCTGCCTTGAAGGTATCCACGCGCCGCCCTACGGGTTCGGGTACAGCGCCCTGATCACAGCGAGTTCGTCGTCGGTGGGCGTGCTCACGTGCCACTCGAAGTCTTCGTCGGGGCCACCCATGATGAGGTGGTTCTCTACGAGGGCGGTGATCGCAGGCTCGTTGTCGGGGTAGATACCGAAGCGCTGGTACGCGGCTCGTGCCACGAAGTACCGCATCACGAGGCTCGGCTGGCGATAGATGGTGCCGGAGTTGTCCGCCCACCCGAGCGGTTCCAGTTGCCCCGTCTGCTCGTTGAGTTTGGTGGCGCACACGCCGAAGCGCGGAACGCCGGCGGTGATGTAGCGCTGAGCCGAAACCGGGCCGCCAGCGGACTGGTACTCCACGAAGGACGGGCCGTTCTTGCGCCACGGCTTCCCATACTGCTTCCATTCCTCGGATTTCACGCCGCCGGACTCGAAGTACCTCACGACAGCGGGCCCGATGTCAGAGTGAGCCACGCCCAACTGCATCCACTCTTCCGACTCCACCTCGCCAGAATGGTAGAGGGTCCTGCGAGCGGGCCCGTCCATGCAGTGGGGGTATCCGCTGCCGTCAACCGCCAGAACGATGCGCTCGAGCGGGGTTGTGGCGTCCAACGTCGTCCACCTGTCAGTGAATGGCTTCGGTCGAGAGTGCGACGTCGCCCGAGACAGTTCGACGCCCGCAGAGCACGCGGGGCAGTTCTTCGTGGCCCGGAAACTCTTGTGGCCCACCTTCGGCGCGGTGCACCCTGCCACGTCGGGCTACTCCTCGTCGTCTGCGGCGCCGCCGATGATCTTCGCGCGGCGCGGGGACTTCGAGTACGCAAGCATTGGCTTCTCGTCGTACTTCGGGCCGGAGAAGTTGGCCGTGAACTGCACCTGCGAGCCGACCTTCGCGGCCGAGATCGACGCCGGCAGTGTGCCGATGACCGTCGCGCCGCCGGGGAGCGACACGTGCATCTTCCGGACGGTGCCGCCGCGTGGATCGAAGTCGTTGGGCTCCTCGTAGACCTTCGAGACGAATCCGGTCACCTCAATGGCATCGCCGCGCGGGGCCGCAAAGCCCATGGACACCGCCGCAGCCTCCTCGGCCGCCCACTGCTCCTCGCGCTGGATCTGCTCCAACTCCTGACGGTACTTGTCCGAGAAGTACTGGACCTGCGGGCCGGTGAGCGAGCCCTGCTCGTCGAGGCGCAACATGAAATCGTGTGCGAGGCCGCCGGCAACGCTTTCCGACTCGAAGAGTTCGGGGTACGTGATGGCGGCCATGACTGGGTGGTCTGCGAACAGGGCCGCGCGGGCGCCAGCGCGCTCCTCGACCTTGTTTGCGAAGTCCTCGAAGCCGCGCGCCTCCGTCTCGATGCGGCGGGCCTCGGGGGCATCGATGCGAGACAGTTCGCCGATCGTTGCTTCCACGTGGCGGAGGCCACGCGCGCGTGTCTGCTGGAACGCTTCCTTCGACTGGGAGAACCGACCGCCGAGGCATTGTTCGCCGACGGTGATGTGGTCCCCGGACGTGTGGCGAAGCACGGCGACGTAGCGCAGGTGCTTGCCGCAGTGTGAGCACTGGCGGCCGTGAGGCACGTCTTCCGCCCAGTCGTACTTCTCCGTCGCGTCCAGGTAGGGCTTGCGCTCGGCTTTCATGTCGAAGACGCTCAGGAGTTCGTAGTCGGCCGGATCAAACTCGCCGCTTGCTGCACGGTGGATGGACGCAGGGCGACCCGCGGCCGGTGTCGGCTTCATGGTCGCTGCTGGGGAGGACGCCGCGGCGGCCCGGCCCTTGGCGCCGTGCGCAGGGCAACGCTTCCACTCGTCGGATCCGGGCTGGTGGCCCTGGACGGGTGCGGTGCAGTTCGGAACGCTCATATCTGGACAGTATCCACCGAGTGCCGTGCCGACTCCTAGAGCGCGCCGCCAGCGGAATCAACCGCGCCGTGCATCAACGGCTCCGCGCCGATGACGTCGAAAGCGGCCTCAATCCCGTCGTGGATATGCCACTGGCGTGGAAGCCCCTCCCCCGCCGGGAGGACCGTGAGCGCATCCTGTCCATCCTCAAAGGCCATGTCGTCTTCGGCCCGGGAGATCAGGTCGCGGTCCGAAAGCGTGAGCAGCATCTCCTGCAAGGCGTCCTCGTCGAGGAGCCATACCGTGAGTTGCCCTCTGTGGGACAACCGCACGACGTGGTCGTCATTGACTGGCAAACTCTTGGCCTTCCCTGGCGCGTAAATACCTCGGTCAGCATCGTATCCACGGAGCGCATCTGTGTGATCGAAGAGCCAGGAGCGGGGGCGCACAGCAGTGCCCGCAACCTCATCGGAGATCAACGCAATACCGCCGATCTCTGGGTCTCTGGCTTGCACATCTTCCTGAAAACTACCACAGGGCAAAGAATTGGCAAAGCGGCGACTCACCGAGGGGGTCAGATTCGCCCGCGCGGTCAGTGGGCGCCAAGCCGCGAGTAGGTCCCCACGGCCACGACCCCGAAGCGCCTGGCAATGCTCCGCGTCTGCTCCATCAGGTCCTTGGCGACGCCAGCGCCGACCTCCCTATCGGGTCCAGTCAGGATGTCGATCCCCTCGCACTCTGTCTTGTGTGCGAGCAGACCCAGCGACACCTTGCGCATGGCCGTGACGATCGCGTGCGTGTCTGCGTCGAGCCAGTCGACCGTTCCGTCGGCGCTCGTGACGGCCCAGTTCCGACCCTCGTTGTACCTGTCCGCGGCGCCGATAATTGAGTCGCAAACGGAAGGGGGCTGAGTCGAAGCCATCTTCCACGCGTGTGGGCCGCCGACGACCTCGAACACGTCAGGCATCCCTGCCAATGTTGTGCTGGCCGGAGATTGAGAGGCAGAGCGAAGTTGGGCCCACAACGCCCTGTTCGGGGCGCCTGTGCGCTGCGCTTGCAACCCCAGGATCATTTGCGTGCCGATGATGGACGCGTGCACGGAGAACGTTGCGTCGAGCGAGCGCACCGTGGTCGCCATCTCCCAGGCTCCCTCTGGCGTCCGCTCAACATGGACGACCGAGATTGACCCCCGGGCGACCTCGTCGAGCGACGGCTCGTTTCTCCGCGCCTGGTCGAGCATCTTCTTGTCCCACGCGGTGTGCGCCTGGTGCGGGCTACCTAGGGCGCGGCCGATGCCTGCCAGGCTCGCGCAGAGTGGTGCATCCCCGTGGGCGTGCCACATGATGCCGCACGTTGCGGGGCTCTGGCAGGGAAACATCTGGTCCTCCATCGAGGGTGTCGCCCATGTTGTTTGAACGACTACCGACGAACGAAGGCTACCACACACCAATGACATGCGCCCCGTTACGGGTTCGGGTGCAGCGCCAGGGAGAGAGCAACCTCGGGAGACTCGGGATTTAGGGACCACCACGCGGTGTCACGCAACAACTCCTGCGCGCGGGTGTTGTTCTCCGCGACGCCTAACTCGCGGGCGATCGCGGCCGGAAGGGCGTCCAGGACGACGCGCGGGATATGGCCCTGCGAGTCGCCCATCGCCGCGTGCAGCATCTCAAGAGTGACCGCAGGGTTTTGCGCGACGCTCTCCCGCACGCCCTCGTGTTTGCGTTGCGACAGGCGTTGAAGAATGCCAGCCGAGACCCCGTCCACCCTCGCAACTGCTTCGAGAACCTGAGACGACCGGTCCCTGGCCATTGATTCGAGAAGGTCTACCGGTGCGTTCTTGTTTCGCGCGACACTCACCCTCACTCTGACCTCGACATCCGTCGCCAGCATCCGCAGCGCGTCAACGGGTGTTAGCGAGTGGGAGGCCACCGCCGCTCGCACCTCCTCGCTCTCATCGCTCGCAAGCAGCGTCAGGTCTTCGGATTTGACTCCCGAGCCGCGCGCGGCCGATGCGCGCACCTCGGGGTGGTTGTCGCGAATGAGGATCGCAACAGAGTCGGCGCAAAGATCGTCGCGAAATGCCACGGATCTGCGCACCTTGGCTTTGCTGTCCGAAGCAAGACGCACCAGGGTCGCACTAGGCGTGGAGGGGCTCCGCGCTAGAAGATTACGCACGGAACTCGAAGGGTCACGCTCCAGCCGGCTTCTGGTATCAGCGGGTATAGACAAGTTCCTCGCGACACTTTCGCGCGCCCAGGGCGGCCCGCTCCAAGCGATGGTGTCCAGCGTGGCGACGGGCATGCTGGGGTTGGCGAGGGCGGCGCAACAAACCCCACGGTCACTCGACTCAGCGAGGGCCAGGAGTGATGCGCCGGGCGTGTTCGGGTTTCGAGCAACGGCTGTGAGCACGCTGTATTCGGAACGGGATTCGAATTCGTAGTAGTCGTAGTTGTGGTCCAAAGGGACGAACGTTGCAATGATTTCCAAAGCATCGGCGGGAGTGTCGGGGTGTCCCGCAAGCGCTTCGTGCATATCGGGGTCATCGCCATGCACGGCCGCGAATATCTCATCCCTGGTCATGGTGGGGATTCTTTTCGCTGCCAAAGCGACAGGCGTCGACGCCAGCCAGTCCGCAAAGGACACGCACTCTTCGTAGCCCATTTCTTCGCTCTCTTGTGACGTGTTCATGGCCGACCGTCTCAGAAATCCTAAGCGAACCTAAGCCGCGAGCGGCGAAGGTCTGCTGAGCACAGGGGTGGCACGCACGTGCGGCGCCAATCCTGCACCTCGCATAAAGCGGATGGACTTCGTGTACTGCGTCGACGTCTGAGTGTTGCCACCCTGGGAGCGTCGTCCTGTCCGACGGTAACCGGCCGAAGCCGGGACAGGAGCCAGACGCCTTGGAGGCGCCTGGTGGGTAAGTCTTTGGGGCCGACGGTTCACCCGTCGAGGGGTCACGACGTGCTTGTCGCGGGAGACGGCAACAGGCCTGTCGACCGGGGTCTTGATCGTCAGTTCGCCGGAGCGCGCCTTGCGGGTGCTGTCCTGCGCGGCGAGACCGCGGGAGACGATCCGGCGGGACGCCGAGTGGTCACGGTCGAGCGACAGTCCGCATTTGTCGCACACGGACCACTTGTGACCCGCCGTGCGGTTGTTGGACGCCTTGACGTGCTTGAGGGGTTCGAGGCAGCCGGGGCACATCGCGGAGGTGCCCCGCGCGGGAACGCTGACAACGGCGATGCCCTCTTTCGCAGCGGCGTGACGCATGGCGTCAAACACTTTGCCACGCACATGCCCACCGAGACGGCGGTGCAGGTTGCGGGACAGCCCGCGCGTCTCGAGCGTGGCGAGGTCCTCGATGTAGATCGCTGTCGCACCGGCGGCTACCGCTTGGTCAACGGCCCATCGCGCGGCCTTGCGGGCGAGGTCCGCATTCAAGTTCGACTGGCGACGCGACACATTGGCTGATTCGGCCTGTGTGCGGGCGATGAGCGCGTCCAAGTGGGCGTCACGCGTGGCGCGGCCCGCCTGGAGAACTTCCCACCTGTCGACCTTGCCGAGTAAGAACTCCCGTTGGCGGCGCAAGGCTGCAACCTTCACGGAAATGCCTGTGGCGTCAAAGAACATGGGTGCCGGTTCCGCCGTCACAACACCGTCTTCGCCGAGGCGAGCCACTGACGCGGTCAGCAATGTGTTCAGGCCCCAGTCAATGCCGAGCGCGACAGTGTGACCCTTGGCCGCTGCTGGCTTCGCGACAACAGTAAAGGGCACGTCTGCGGCGACCACACCTCCGACGAGGCGAAGGGTCGGGGTAGACAGAGCCGCGGACTCCGGCACATACGCGGGAATGGTCGCCCGCAGTTCATGCCACACCCAGTCGGCCTTGGAGGCCGGTGCGGGGACCATGGGAAGTTTGACCCGCAGAACGCGGCGCTGGTCTTCGTCGTCGGGCTCTGCCGGACGGAACGCCACCAACTGGTGATCGGCGACCGCGAGGAGCAATTGCCCGTGAACGCGAGGAGCGGCCTCAATCTCCGCGATCGACTCCGGCATAGCGCCACCGTCAGCCAGCCGTGCGGCAATCTGTCGCGTCCGGCCGCGCACACTCGCCTTGTCGGCGCCCGCGGGCGCAGCGGCCCACAGGGCATCCCACTCATCACTGGTTCGCTTGCCTTCCGCAGGCCACGTCGCACAGATAGCAGCAACGAGCGGCGTCGAGAAAGCAGCAGCCGATCGCAACACCCGGGCAGCGTTCTCTGCAGCCACGCGACGTGCGCGCTCCGGGGCATACACGCCTTCGGGCAACACAGCCTTCCAGGCAAGCCTGCGAAACGCCGCTTCGCCGTGGGAGGGCAACTTGCGCCCGTCAGGCCCCACGCCGCCGGCCAGCACAACCAGGTCACCTTCGGTCCAGTGCTCGTCAACAATTCGTTGAGAAGCCTCACGCAGCAGATCGGACATGAACCCCACCCGCTCAGCGACACGACGCGCGTTCAGCGTCTCACCGGTCGACTCGTCGATGCCGAAGAAGACGCGGCAGGTGGCAGTCGAAACGATCTGCCCGGTCTTGCTAGCCATTGTTGTTGTGCTCCACCGCCTGCGCGAGTAGCCGCGCCTTTGCCTCACGTCCGCGGATCCCATACATGCGTCCAGAGAACGTCGCAACAAGGGACATGAAATCGGCGAGGAGTTCTTCCATGCCGCCAGCGCTGCCCTTGGCGTGCTCAACCTCAACAGTCACACCGTCACGCGACAGGAGTGCGGTAATCCAGGAGGCGCCGAACCGTGCGAGACGGTCCTCGTGGGTTACGCGCACCACGTCGAACTTGTTCTGCGGCGCCTGGTCGAGCAGCCGATCCAGACCAGGGCGGGATTCCCGCAACCCGGACGCACGGTCCTTGAAGACCGCGACCACTTCTCCCGTGGCAGAGGCACGCAGTTCCTCCTCTTGGGCGGCAAGCGACGACTCCTGACCCGTCGAGCCAGAGACACGCACGTAGAGGACTTCGCGGCGAGGGCGGGAACCATCACTCGCCACACCTTTGAGTCCGTCGAGCGCGACAGTCGAGAAACGCCGTTCGGGACGGTCAACACCAACCCACTCAAACGCGACCTTCCCCTCATCGGCCCAACGGCGAAGGGTCACAGGGTGAACACCCACGTACTGAGCGGCAGGAGACAAACGAAGAAGGGCCATGCCACTAGTATGACAGACCCGTTATCGCTTAGTCAATAGGTCTTCTGCGAAATACCCCCCTACAGGTCCATGCCCCCGCTGACGAACGCCTCTGCACCGCACGCGTTGCAGGCCAGCCTGTGCACTCCCGCGCCGCTCGACTCGAACATTTCGACGTACATCGCCACGTCTTTGTGTAGCGCCCGCCTCTCGCTCGTCGAGAGATCGCCGGTCGGCGTAAGCGTCACATCTGTGCTTTCGCAGGCAGGGCACTCCACGCTCTGAACACAGTCACAGTCGACGCCGTGCCCATGGTCGTCCTCCACTTCGCGCACGCCCCACGCCACACCCGTGAGGGTCTGCAGGGCGACGCCGAGCGCGATCGCGTCATCCTGTGATTCAGCGCTGTCCCCTTCGCGCAGGGTGACGCGCCGGAACTGCTCGCGCACTTCCGGCGCCAGTGCCAGCCACGCGGACTTGCCCTCGGCCGGGTTGAGCAAATTGAGGCCGACAACCATGTGTAGTCCGACGGCCGGTCCGCGGCGCAGCACGTCAAGAAGCAGGGCGTTGCGCTGTTGCCGCTCAGCGTCCGGAAGGGTCGCCATCCTGTGCGCGAGCAGCGGGTCGCACACCAATGTCGGGGTGTTCGGCGAGTGCCTGGACTCACGCACGTCGATCTCGCGCAGGGCGAGGTCCAGAGCATCCGTACCGAGGTCGCGCTCAGGGTCGCTGACAGGGTTGTCGAGGACTCCGAGCGCCTCAGCGTCATCAACATCCCAGATATAGTGCTCGACAGCGTGACTGAGGTTGTCTTGCAGATTGGCCAAAGGCAGCGCGTCGCACTGCACTTCGGGGCCGTGTTTGTGCTCCGCGTCGAAGCGGACTAGCAGGTGATTCTTCTTCTTCTCGGTGGACATGAGAGTTCTCCTCGAACATCACACGTAGCGCGATGCACCTTGGCCTCGAATGTGAGGGTAGGCGCAGGCCCGTTCTCTCGTCGACACAGACCCCGTGTGGAGCCGTGGTCGAAGGCTACCACACCTCAATGACACGTTGTTGGTTGAGCGCGTTACGGGCCGGGGCGCGACAACACAGACGCTGCGGCACTGCGCGCGTCGGCGCCCGACCCGTGCGAAGCCACCCACCCAGAGATGACGGCGTCCCGCTCCTCGGGCGACAGCCCGGCCAAGCGATCCGCGATCGCGCGTTCGGCCTGCTCCATCTCGAGTTGCAATGTGCGACCCCGGCTAACGGCAGCGAGGCATTCGTCGAGACGTTCCGCCAGTTCGACGCCCCGATACGTCGACGGCGGGGCCACAAGGTCGGCGGCCAGCAGGCCAAACACCTGAGCGAACGCATACATCTCGTTCACACGCACGCGCCGCCGCGGCTCACCCTTCTCGATCCCGTTGAGCGAACTAACGGCGATTGCGCAGCCGGCCCCACCCAATTCTTTCGACAGCGTCTCGTAGGACCATCCGCGCTTGTTGCGCTCAAACTCGATGCGCGCCACAAGGTTGCCTTCGACGTTCGCCACCATCACGCGGCGCTCCGGTTGCGCGCGGCCGAGCCGTTGCCGGTCTCGCGCGAAGCGGACATCACGGCGTCCACGACGGCATCCACGTAGCAGGCTGGCACCTCGGACCCTTTCCAGCGTGACACTGTTGCTTGCCTCACGCCCACCAGGTCTCCCAACTCTGTCTGCGTGAGGCCTGTCGCGGACAGCAGCCGTGCGAACTCATGACCGGGTATAGGCGCCGCCGTTGTGATCGCCGCCCTCACTCTCGTCCTCCGGGCGATCCGCTGGGGGTCCTTGCTCCCGCCAACATGAGGGGCGTCCGGATCGTCCGCAATGTGCAGGATGACCGTTTGCGACCATCGTGCGGGCACGCCCTCACTGCGCCACACTCTGATGCGACCATCGCGGACGCCGCAACGCAGCGCAAGTTCGGCGACCGTCAACTCTTCGCGCTGCATCAGCGCTCGAAGTTCCTCTCTCCGCAGCGGGAGGGCGGGGGTTGCATCTCCAAACACCGCGCGGGCCTGCGCGGCGACGTCCGCGCTCACGCCGCTCTGACTCCAGCCCCTCAAGACACCGTGTCGGACGCCCAGCACAGCAGCAACCTCGGGTGATGTCAGTCCTGACGCCGACACCAGCGCTCTAAACGCACGACCGCTCATCGCCTTGGGCTTCGCCGTTCTGTGTCCGCGCGGTGCCACCAAGTGGCGGAATTCCTCCGGGTGAGTCAACACGTAACGCACCCTCAATGCCGACGTCGCTTTGACACCCAAATGCATCCAGTTGGCGACGGTGCCGGGCTTCACGGGAACGCCCCTCGCCAGTGCGACTTGCTTCAACCCTGACGCCGCGAAGATGGTTCGGAACTCGCCGACGGGGATGCGACGCGGGGCCTCCTCCGCCGGCGACGGATCCGTCAGCGCAGCAAGCACGCGCTCCGTCATGCGCCTCGGCACGCCATTTTGCTTCCATCCATATACGGATGGGGACGAACGCTCCGTGCGCCTACACAGCGTCTCGTGGGAGACTTTCGCGCTCTTCATCGCTGCGACTAGGGCAACCCCGTCCATCTCCCGCGTTCCTGCCGCCGCCCGTGCGTCCTTCCGGCCCCGGTTCGGCCCCTGGCCCCTTGGCAGCAGCGACTCGGGGGCGAGCCAGGAGCGAACCTGCCCCACTCGCACGGGAGGGACGCCGCTTCCGCGCCAGGTCTGCACCATCGACTGGCTCACACCCAGAACGCGGGCGAGAGCAGACACGGAGGCGCGCTGCCGCCACATCTCAGCAACGAGTTCTTCGCCCGTTATCCCCTCCGCGAGCGGGCTCGTGGCGTTAGACCTTGACATCGAGTTCACGAAGCACCTCCATGACAACATCTACATACCTCGCTGGCACGCGGTCTGACTTCCAATTCGATACCGTCGTTTGCCTTACGCCCATAAGGTCGCCGAACGCGGATTGAGAGAGGTGCGTCGCGGCCAGCAGGATCGCGAACTCGCCGCCCGGCATGGGCGGCGCAGTCGTCGTCCTGGCGATTGCTCTCGCTCCTACAACAGACTGTCGCTCCGCCCTGTTGGATGGAATGCGCGGCGCGTGTTCGCCAGCGACGTGTGCCGCGACGGACTCCGACCAGCGTGCGGGCACATGGTGCTGCCGCCAGCAGTGAACCCGATCGACGAGGACGCCGCATCGCGATGCGAGTTCGCTGACGGAGAGCCTCTCGCGTTGCATCATTGCCACCAGGTCGCTCCCCCGCAGCGGGAGTGCGGGCACCGCATCTCCAAACATCTCGCGGGCCTCCGCCGCTACCTCGGCAGACACGCCATGAGTGCGCCAACGATTCAGACGCCTGTCGGGGACGCCCAGCACAGCCGCAATCTCTGGGACCAGCAGTCCGGACGCTGACGTTAGCGCCCTGTACTGCGGTCCGCTCATTGCTTTGGGTTTTTCCTTTGCCCCGCTAGTCAGCGCCATGTGGCGAAACTCGTCCGGGTGCGCCAGCACGTGACGCACCCTCTCTGACAGCGAAGCCTTGACCCCTATTTGCGTCCAGCGCGCGACCGTCCCCTTCCCCACCGGCACGGCCCTCGCTAGTGCGACCCGCTTCAATCCCGACGCCTCAAACATTCCCCGGAACTCCGCAGCGGGGATGTGGCGAGGGCTCTCGTCGACGGGCGACGGGTCCATCAATGCGACAAGCACGCGCTCTTTCATGCGCCTCGGCACGCCATCGCGTTTCCATACATGCAGGGTTATGGCTGAGCGACCGGTCCGCAACATCAGCGACCGATCGGAGACTTTAGCGGCACGCATCGCTGCGACCAGCGCCGGGCCATCGATTCGCTGAATCTTCGCTGCCCCGATCCCCTTCACGCCCGGGCTCACAGCGCTAGACCTTGACATCGAGTTCACGAAACACATCCATGACACCATCCACGTAGCAGGCCGGGACCTCGGCGGCCCTCCACCGACACACGGCGCCTTGACCCACACCCACAAGAGCGCCGAAGTCCTTCTGCGTAAGTCCGGAGGCGGACAGCGCCATCGCGAAGTCCTCGCCCGGCATGGGTGTCGCAGTTGTTGCCAAGGCCATCAATCTGGTCACCCGCGCGTACGCCTCGCCGCCCCTGTTGTCTCCAACAGGAGGCGCGTCCGGGCGGCCTGCAATGTGTGCGACGACCGCTTGTGACCATCGCGCAGGCACGCCCTTGCTGCGCCAGACCCTGATGCGACCATCACGGACGCCGCAACGCAGCGCAAGTTCGCCGACCGTCAGTCCCTCGCGCTGCATCAGCGCTCGAAGTTCCTCTCCACGCAGCGGGAGTGCGGGGGTTGCATCCCCAAACACCGCGCGGGCCTGCGCGGCGACGTCCGCGCTCACTCCGTATTGGCGCCAGTGCCTCACGGTGTTGGTCTGGACACCCATTACGTCCGCGATCTCTGGCACCAGCAGGTCGGAAGCCGACGTTAGCGATCTGAACTGCTGGCCGCTCATCGCCCTGGGCTGCGCCGGTCCGCGTCCGCGCTTCGCCGCCAAGTGACGGAATTCATCCGGGTGAGTCAACACGTAGCGGACCCTTAGCGCCGACGACGCTTTGACGCCTTTGCGCATCCAATTGGAGACGCTCCTGGGGCTCGCGGGGACGCCCCTCGCCAGCATGACGGGCCTCAACCCTGACGCTTCGAAGAGGATTCGGAACTCGCGAGCGGGAATCTGGCACGGCGCCTCCTCCGCGGGCGACGGTTCCGCCAGCGCGGCGAGCACTCGCTCCGCCATGCTCGTCGACACACCATTTTTCATCCACCCGGATATGCACGACCGCGACCGCCCCGTGCGCCTACACAGCGTCTCGTGGGAGACTTTCGCGCTCTTCATCGCTGCGACGAGTGCCGGGCCGTCCATGTTCATCGACTTTGACCCCGCGTCCTATCTCGTTTCCGTGCCGCCGAACCAACCGCACGTCCGAAGGCTACCACACCTCAAGAACGGTGCCACGCAGGGAGCGCCGAGGACGGTCAGGCACCGTCATCCTCGCTGGCGGGGTCGGCCGATGCGAATAACTCCACAGCGACCGCGATGAGGCGGCGCTTCACGCGGCCCCGCAGCGGACTGGGCACCCCGTCTTCGGTCCACCACTGCCCGTCGCCGTCGCGAGCCCCGACCAACTCCTCGATTGACTCGGCGCGGACGGCGACATGCTCCAACATCGCGCGAACCTGATCTGGGTCAGCGAAATCAGCGCGCACCACGACCGCCACCCCCTCCACTCCGAGTCGGCGAACCGAGGGCGCCCACCCCTTCGGAACTCCGCGTTTCCGCCATCCCGCGATCTTGGCGGCGCTCACATTCAGCGCTTCCGCCACATGCGTATCGTCAAAGCCGCTCTCACTCATGAGGTTCACCAAATCCACGACATCCATTGGCTCGAAGCGGGCGCGTGTGGCTGCAGACGCTTTGACTGCGGCCGCTTTGACTGCGGCCGCTTTGACTGCGGCGCGCTGTTGTGCTCTGACTTCGCGACCCGTCAGCGCGGACGGGGGTGCCGCTGATACACGCTCCTGCGCGTTGGCCAGGTGTGCACTGTCCAAGAACTCCCGGAACGCTGCGCGCCGCGAGTCCGGCACGCCCTGCCTGAGCCACAGCCCCACAGTGGCAGGCTTCACGCCGAGCGCCCGCGCAACGTCGGCCCGTCTCTGGTGCGCGGACTTCATGGCGTCGCGCCACCGGTAGGCGCCCTGAGTGGCGTGGCGGCGGCGCGCGGCGCTTACCAATGGGGCGTCACGTCTGAGCGCAGCGCGCAGTTTCCCCTCCCAGTGCTGCGGCACGCCGTGACAATTCCACGACACCATCGTCGCCTCTGTTAAGCCCATAGCCGCCGCGACCTCCGCCTGTTGCACACCGGTCTCGGCCAGGCGCGCCCGTAGCCATGCGAGCAGGTCGAGCGCCGCGAATCGTGCATACTCATCCGCGCGGCGCTGTGCGTCCGCGGCCCTTGTCGCCGGAGAGCCGTCTTCGAATGCGTGCTCCACTTGGCTTCGGTGACTGTCGGCCACACCCGTGACCAACCACTCACACACCGACGAGCGATCGACATGGACATCCGCGCTGAGCCGAGTGATGGTGACCCCGGTGGCGAGCATCCTGTCGTGAAGCCAGTCGGCGCTACGCAACCCGTCCACGTATGCGCCCAGATCGAGGACCTCGTCCCTGGCCAGCATCGCCTCGACCTTATAGCGTCGAGCGGCGGGAACCCCGTGTCTCAGCCAATTCCGGGCTTTTAGGCGCTCAACATCCAGCGCCGCCGCCACCCTCGCTACTGACGATTGATCTGCCGCTTGGCGAAGCACCCTGTTTAGCCGAGCCTCGGCGCTCCGCCTGCGGCGCTCCGCCGTCACCAGCGGCGAATCGTCGGCCAGGACATCTCGAAGGGCCGCCAGCCGCGGCGCCGGCACCTCGGACCCCTTCCAGCGTGACACTGCTGCCTGCCCCACGCCCACCGCTGACGCGACATCACACTGGCGGACTCCCGTCTCGGACAGCCTGTTGCTAAGCCAAGCGGGATGCTCGGGCACTGGCGCTGGTTCTGCCCCCTTCGGGAGTAGCGAGCCCGGAGCGATCCAGGATCGAACCTGCGCCACCCGGACGCGCGGGACGCCACTACTGCACCAGATATGCACAGTCGAGGTCCTCACACACAGAACGCGGGCGAGATCGGCCTTAGATGCATGTCGCTGCCACAACTCCGCAACGAGTTCTTCGCCTGTCATTCTCTCTCCGGGAGCGGCCGCTGTCATGGGTTCGGGTGCAGCGCTAGGGCGAGAGCGATCTCGGGCGACTCGGTGGTGAGGACCGACCACTCGTGCTGGGTGGCGAGAAACTCGACCGCGCCCTGGTTGTCGGGGTGAACTCCGACGCTCGCGAGATACTCGCCCACCCGAACCCTGATCGGAAGTTCGAGTCCGTCCCAAGACTTTTCGATGCTCGCGACGGTGCGCACGTCGGTGGCGGGATTGGCTATCAGTCGGGAAATGCTCTCCGCGTCTCGGGTGTAGCGGGATATGGCGTGAAGTAGTTCCGGCGGGGCGCTTCGGTTCGCGGCGACGGAGCACATGAGCGCCTTCCGCTTCGCATAGGTGCGCGCTGCGGCGTGCAAATCGCTGACCAGCGTTGATGCCCGGTCCTCAGAGCCGGACCTCCGAATGGCGTCGCCCCGCGGAAGTACGAGCGTGACCATCCATAGCGGAGCGGACGGGTTGTCGCCCAGAGATTCCTTGATGTCGAATTTGTAGTAGTCATCCTCCGAGACGAATGCGGAACGCGAATCTCTCGCGAATACCTTTTCGAGCGCGTCCGTCGGCGAGGACGGGTTGTTCGCAACGCCCGCAGCAACGCCCACAGTCCCGTGTTCCGCAAACATTCGTAGCGCCGACACAGGGCATTCCGGGTTACTGGCGACGCCACGTCGCACATCACGATCAGCGCTGACTGCTAGCCAGGCGAGAGCCCGCGGGCTGGTCTCCTCCCGCCAACTGAGCCCCTCCGCGCGATAGTCGCCGTCGACCTTTCCCACGGGCCATAGCCGAAACACTGCGTTGAGATCGCGCACTTCAACAAGAGGCGCGCAGCGCGGGCACATCGACCATCCCCACCAGTCACGATGGCCGGTCTTGGTGCTGCACTTGCTGTCGGGGTTGGGGTCGCCTGGCAGGATGTCTGCGAGCGGATTCGACTCGCGTTCGCTCCACCGGCCGAGCGCGGGATGCCAGTCATGGGGTCGCCGGGCAGCGCCCGCCGGCGCCTTCGGCTCAAAGTCCAAGGTAGACACGGATCGCCTCATCCACTGCTGCGGAAATCTCCGCACTCACGCCACCTTCGCGGCCGACGAGACGCTCCGTGGAGATCGTGCGAACCTGCTCGGCTTGCGCCTTCGAGTCGCCGGACAGCCCGCTATCTCCGGAGGGAATCAGCACCTGGAAGTCGAACACGTTCTTCGTGTTGGTCGTCAGCGGCACCACGGTGACCGTTCCCTCGTTGGTCATGGCGTGCTCGGCCAGTGCCCGGCGCCCGACGATGAGTGCCGGTCGTGTCTTGGCTGCCTCCGGCCCAATGTGCGGGTCGAGGTTGACGCGCCAGATCTCTCCGCGACTCACAGGGTGTCCGATTCGGATGCCTGCCATGCGTCACCGTCTCCGGAGTCGCGCCACTCGCGTGAGGCTTCGGCGAACTGAGCAACGAGCCCGTTCTCCTGGTAGTGACGTTCCGTCAGCGCCAAAGCGAAGCGAATAGCCCCGCTCACGTTGCGGGCGTCGCCGTGCTCGATGATCGCTTCGGCGCGCGCGCGATCGGCCTCGGAGATCCGAATCGCGAGTTGCGTCATGAAGATCGGTTCGGGGCGATGCGATTCATGGTCGAGTTGCTGGTTCATGCCTCGAACCTAGCACGCGTGTATGACATTTGTCATGCACAACGCCTTACGGGGTCGACTCCCCCGCATCACGCTACAAGTCTGGGTGCAATGCCTTGGCTAGCGTGGCAGCGGATTCCAGGTTGTCGTTGTGCAGGAAGCGCCACTCGTCTTCCTCGTCGCCGACACGGAAGTCGGACTGATCGGCGAACGCCTGCAACGCCGCGGCGTTGCTCGGGTCAATGGAGATGCCGGTCTTGTCGAGGATGTAGCGGGAAACCACCCGCTCCTTGCTCATTCGCTGCCCGGCGACCGAGTGGGTCTGGTGCCCGCCCGGCCCGACGTGCGCTGGCCCGTCGAGTCGGTCGCTGGAGCCGTCGCGCACCCATGCGTGACTGACCTGATCGCTTCCCGGGTCACTGACAATACGCACGCGGTGACGCTCCCCCGGCGTCGGGTTGGGGAACTTCTCGAGTAGCGGCCCAACAAGGTCCTTCCACTGGTGATAGCGGTACGCCTTCAACACGATGTTGCCGCCGTTGTCGACCTCGCAGTTCTCCATGATGTACGTCAGCGCCGGGTAGTTGTACGGGTCGAAGGCGCCGTCTGACACTTCGGCAAGAGACTCGCCCATGACCCGCGCCGCGGAAACGCTCTTGCCCTTCCACCAATACATCGAGGTGTCGCGGTCGTCCGTCATAATCGCCTTGCCGAACGGGCGGTGGCGATTCCAGTCGCCGTCGACGTACTCGGTATCCCACTCGTTACTCGGGTCCTTGCCGTCCGAGTCGAGAAACCCAATTCGGATCTCGCGAGACGCCGCCCGGTCCGGCGTATTGAACGTCCTGGCGAAGTCGTCGACCAGGGCGTCGAACCGACGCTGGTCCCCGATAGAGATCGTCAAGGTCTTCTCGTCGATGGCGAGCGCGCGACCGTTGATCATGTCGCACAACACCAGGGCGTCAGTCGAGGGGACGATCCCGTCGCTCATGGCCTCCATGTACCGGCCGAAGACCTCTTCCATCGAGGCGTCTCGACCGTTGACGGACCACTCGAACCGTGCGACCGGCACGTCCTCGTAAGGGGTGTACTCGGTCTCCTGCAAGCAGCGAGCAGGGCCGTTGAGTCGGTGGGGCTTGCCGTCGGGGTTCACCCAGGCGGAGTCGCCGTCGGGCGCTTCCTGCCAGGTCGAGTCCTCGTACCCAGGGACGGCGGCCACTGACGTGTTGCTCCGAGCGATAGCGAAGGGCTCTCCGGGGCGCCCTGGCGGTGCTAGAAGCACCGGCGTCGCACCGTGACCGTGGACCGGGCACGTCAATTGCGCTTCCGTGCCGTGGCGGTGCTTGACGCTACACGTGCGCCGCGATGTGAATTGCCCCATGGCGTTACGGTATCCAGCCGCACCTATGCGCGGCATCCCAGAAGGTTCTACGCGGCGATAGCGACCCGGTCGGGCTCGCACTGGGCGATGAACTCGACGATTGCTGCGAGGCGCTGCTGCGACCCTTCGCTCGACATCTGAGCCTCGCGGTCTTCCCAGAACGCAACCGTGTCGGTGCTCCTGCGCAGGCACGGTTCGGACAGTGGGTAGCGCATACCGGTGCGCTGGTCCGGGGTCGCGTAAACGGTGACGGAGTTCGGGTCTGTGCGGCGGACGGTGATGCCGTTTTCGGCGGTGAACGCCTCGGGAACGATCGTGAACATTGTTATCTCCTATTGCTTCGGGTCTGGAGGGTATCCGCAGGGTTGCGGCACGTTTTGGTGGGGGTCACGACTCGTCCTCTGCGGGCAGCACGATCGTGTCGATCAGCGCTCCGAGGGTGGCGTCCGACAGTGGCGTCTGGTCCTCGCGCAAAGTGGCGTCGATCTGTGCGAGTTCGCGCAGGCTCTTGCCTTCGGCGGGCACGCTGGCGCGGGCGAGGCGGTGCAGCATCTCCTCGATCGAACTGCCGAGGTGCTGCACTTTCTTGTCGAGGTGCAGGGTGGACAAGTGGTGCTCCCACAGCGCAGGGTCTGCGGCGGCTTCCGCGCCGAAGTCGTGCAGGAAGTCTTCACGGGCGGTCGCGGTCAGCACCTGCATCTCGTAGCGACGGATCCCTCTGATCCACGTCTGCACCTTCGTGCCCGCCTCGTGGCGCTCCTTGTCGTCCGCCGCATGGGACGCCTTCGCGGTCTCCTCGTGGGCGGCATGCAGCGCGAAGGCACGATCGTGCTCGACGTCGTCCTTCCACGCGAGACGCAAACGAGTGTCCGCGTCGCGGTACTTGTTGCCGCCGGACCAGTACGGCACGGAGGGAGAGAACGCATCGTGTGCGCTGCTGTACTTGCCCCAGCCGGTCGCCGCGTCCGCTGCGTGGTTCGTGCTCCGCGCGAACTCGATTTGCCCGCCCTTGGAGCGCGTCCACACCCACGGGCGGAAACTGACGAGCGCGTCCATCCCGTCCCTAGTGCTGCGATACGCCTCGTTGTCCGTCGGGTCCACCTCGGGGTTCCACGACAGGCCGACAAACACTCGCACGGAACTCCACGAGTCGACGTTCTCGAAGGGGCGCTCAGTCACCATGATCGGGGTCTCGCCGGCAGCCCTCATGCCTTGCACCACAGCCGCGATGATTTCCTCGCGCTCGGGGCCCGTCAGGTACAGCGACACGTCGGGCCGGAAGTCCCATCGCGCCCACCGCTCGTCACTCCACACCACCCGCTGGGTGGACAGTCGTCGCGACGCAATGGTGATCCACTCTCGAGTGGCGGACACTTCGCCCTTGGCGTTGAACGTGTACTCCGTCAACCATGGGCCGTGCTGCTCGCCACTGGGGGCGTAGGCCACGAACTTCTTGGAGCGGGTGTACGCCACAGCCATGACGCCGGTCAGCCGCTTCGCCGCGGCGAGAGCGATATCGGTGGCTGCGCTCGACGGACGCAGGTCTCGCCGACGCTTCCACTCCTTCAAGATCGCCGGGGCTGCGGACGCCTCCGTCTCGGGGGCTCCGGCCATCGCGCGGCCGTACTTGTTGCCGACCTTCCACCACAGGATGGCTTCGTCGAGTTCGGCCTCCAAGGCGGCCTCGTCAACATCTGCGGCCTGCTGCGCGATCGTGTCAGCCAACAGTCGGCGCAACGGGGCCTCGGCCTCGAACTCCTCACGCTTCGCCTTGATGGCGGAACGGATCACGGGGACCATCGATTGGTAGTCGGTGCGTGCCGCACGGGAGTTCAGGTAGTACTCCAAGTCGGGGACGGAGGCCAGGTCAAAAGGCAGCACCCAGTCGTCGGATGCCGCAATGGTGATGGACGCGCGGCGCTTGGGCGTGTGATCGCCGTAGTGCCGCGAAACGTAGCCGGGACGCCCCGGCGTCGGCTCCCACGTCTCTTTCCAAATCTTGTCCGCGCGCTCGTATCGCACGATCATTGAGGCGCCCTTCTTCTCCTCGACGAGGTGAGGCACACCGGTCTTTGGGGCCGAAGCGTATTCGGGGTAAATCCGTCCGCCCGCCATGCCTCCACCGAGCACCACACGGTGCCCGGGACGCAACTGCTGGTTGAGCGCGTGCTGCCACGCCTTGAACGACGGACGCCCATCCGTGATCGTCATGGACTCTTCGTCGACGAGGATCACCGCACCGGAGTCCTGGGCGGTGATGGACAGCAGGTTCACGCCCTGCTCGGGCAGCGGGTGGAATGCAACGGAACGGTCGATGAGGCCCTGCAACACGAGCATGAGCCGCATGTAGTGGCGCTGGTGCTTTCCGGCCTTCTTCTCGGCGTCGAGCCACTCCTGCGACCCAGGACTCAGCGGCTGCGGGGTGCGGTCGCTGAAAGACGCGGGGCGGTAGAAGTACTTCACGAACTCGTCACGCTTAGGCAGGGTCGTGTTGCCCACCTGGAGTTCCGGGTCCGTGACCATCACGTACAGGCGTTCACCGTTGCGGATGATCCAGTGGGCGCGACGGTTGTCCAACTCGCGCTGCGCATTCTCGAACGAGTTGCCGTAGTCGCGGTGCTGACGGGTGGCGATGACCACCACGACGCCGCGCTGGTCCGGGATAACACGGTCGCGGTTCTCGCCGGACGCGGCAAGCCACTCAACGAACGTCTCCATGTGGCGGTGGTCGAATGATGCTTCTTCGCCAAGGATGAGCGACTCCTCGTCGGCGGCTAGCACTGTCTGACGAATCGTGATCGGGGTGTCGGCCGGGGCGGGGGCTCCATCGCGAATGAGTTTCACGTCCTCGTGGCGGCCCAGGTACAGGTCAACCGTCCAGGCCTTCTCTTCAAGGATCGCGAGTTCTGCCCGCAGCGGGTCCAACTTCTCGTTGAGCGCCTGCATCTCGGACTGGAACTTCTTCTCCATCGCGGCACGGTCGCGCTCGATGCGGTCACGGTTCTCTTTGACGGTGGCTTCGAGTTCGAGCCGCTGCACTGCGAGCAGACGGCGCCTGTCGGCGACGCTGGCGTGGACATCTTCCGCGGACTCCGGGCTGATGGAACCGCCAAGCGCCGCGACATCGTGCGCGTCGCCTGTGGGCTCGATTTTTGTCATCGCGAAAGTCCTTCGGGGGGCTCCTGCGCTACGCGGCCCGCCAACAGGGCGCGCTCGGCGCATGCGACTGCCTTCTTGCGGTCGAACTCGAATGCTGGCTTGTCGAACGCCGGCATCGGGTTGCCCACGTAGGAGCCAAAGATTTCTCGCGCCATCGCCTCGATGTACTCCGGGGCGCCAGGGGCGCTCGGCCCCGCGTGCGTCACATGGCCCACAAAGTCCGCGATGCGGATCCGGTGCTCGTCTCTTGGAGAGAGGTGCACGGCAGGGTCGTATCCCGAGCAAGAGCACACCACATACTCGCCGGACCAGTCAGGTCCCTGATGGGTGCCAACCTTGATGATGGTGTGAACGGATGCGGACATGACGGGCCTTTCGGATTCACCCGGCTGTGTGCCGGACTAATCAGAAACCTACCACACCTCACCGACAAGCGACGGAGCGCTCGACTAGGCCGCGACCGAGACACTGGACGGCGCATCGAGCGCCGAGGTGTGCAGGTGTGCGCGCAGGTCGCCGCCAGCAGGGGCAGGAAGCCCGTGGTCCGACTCGCACTGCGTCAGGATGGCCCACTCGTCGCCGTCGATCTGGCGCAGCAGGATAGGCCGCTGCCAGTCGGCGGGTGTCGCCCACTCGGTCAAGCACTTGGAAGCCCCGCACGTGTGGCTGGGCTGGTCGAGACGCCGCGTACAGGTGACCCAACGCTGGCTGCCGTAGACCTCATAGCCGCGTTCGAGCGCGTAGTCGATCAGGGCGTGCGCGTACTCGGGGCTCGCGTCGGCGAGAGCGCGCAGCGTCTCGAACTGCGGCTTCGTGACGCGGGCCGCTACCGAGCGCCAGGCGCGTGCCTCCACCAGTTCTGTGGCCACGAGGTCCTCGTACTGCCCCGGCATGGTCACCTTGGTGAGCACGGCCAGATTGACCGCGGGAAGCGAGTCGGCCTCGTCCAGCAGCGGCTCCCCCACGATGCGCGCCACCATGGCGGCAATGATCGCGGCGTCGATGATGTTGTTGTCCACCAGGCGGTCGTCGGAGTAGCGACGAGCCACGGACATCATGACTGCGTCCTTGTTCGCGTTGCCCTTGCCGGTGGCGTAGGTGGCGCGGTGCATCGAGTTGACGACCACCGGCTCCTTGCCGGCAGCCCACAGGGCTTGCGTGAGAACGCCGAAGAGCCCGAACAGTGCGCCGGTGGATGCGGATCCGCGCATCGACAGGGCCGGGTGCTCCAACGCGACGATGTCGCAATCTGCGGCCAGGTCCAGGCAACGGGAGACGATCTGCGCGACACGTGTGTATCCCTTGGTCTTGGGCTTGATGAGTTCGAGGGCACCGAAACGGCCGTTCTCCACGATCGCAAGGCCGGTGCCTGTCAGCGACTGGTCGATCCCGAGGACCCGCATGGGAGACCCGCCTCTCTGTGCGCAATGGCGCACCAGTGTTCATAGAAGCCTACCGCACCTCACTGACGCCGAATCGTGCGTGCGGTAGGCCCGTGCCACCAACGAGAAACAGACCACGCCGCCGGGGCTACCAGAGACGTGGTCTGTTTGAGGTTCTTGCTAGACGTGAACTACGGCGACCCTGAAGAGGTCGCCGCTTCCCGCTTCATCGACTGACTGCCAGTGGTGGACATGAACGCGAAGTTCATATCCGCCACTGGTCTAACACCAATCTCCACAGGAGTTCCCGTCCGTCCCAGACGGGTGAGGTTAGCCGACCCCAGGCGGATCATGTTTACGGCCGCATGAATATCGCGATCGGCTAGAGGCCGGTCTGGTCGGCTCCGTAGGTTGCCTGCTCGGTCGAGAAGCCCCCGAACTCCAACTGGCTGATGAGGCCAGAGCGAGAGAACGTCGAGAACTCCAAGTACGACGCTGCACTCAATGCCGCCTGCTCGTTCCAGTCGGCGCCGAGGGCGTCAACGCCGTAGGTTGCGTCCTCAGTAGAGAAGCCCTCGAACTCCAACTGGCTGATCAGACCAGAGCGAGAGAACGAGGATAAGTCGAGGTAGGAACTTGCGGACCCACGGGCGTTCTCTTGCGCGACCGTCTCGGTGACGGGCGCCTCCTCGGTGACAGCCTCCTCGGTGACGGGCGCCTCCTCGGTGACAGCCTCCTCGGTGACGGGCGCCTCCTCGGTGACGGGCGCCTCCTCCGAAACAACGGCCTCGGCAGTTGGGGACGGGGAGGCAACGGCGGGGGTGGTCGACGCAGTGTCGGTGGGGGTCGTTTCCACGTCGTCGCAACCCGTGAGGGAAGCAACTCCGAGGACCAAGAAGCCCCCAACGAGGCCCCTGACCGCCTTGTGCGTTCTGATTGTGCCGACAGTACTCATCGCGTTCCTCCTGTTGGTTGGGTCCGCGTCCTGTCGTGTCGTGCGACTCGAAGCCCTGTGCCACGCCGCGGCATCGAGCCGCAACGTTCAACCAGCGATCGCCGGCCGCTCCTTCTCGCGAAGGCGTAAGAAGCCTACCACACACCACCGACAGGGCGCCTAGCGCCAGACGATGCTCGCGCCGATACCTTCTCGCTCCACCTTCTCGAAGGGCGCCTCGCCCTCTGCGCTCCACACGTCCGCGTAGATGTGCTCGTAGAACTCCGGGCGCATGTATGGGGTCAGATCACGACCCAGGGAGCCTTGCTCGGCCTTGGTCATTATCCGCGCCAGCGTCGACTTGGGGAGCCCCGTCTTGCGGGCAGCGTCACGTAGCGACACCGCTCCCGATGTCACCTGCGCGCAGATGGACGCCAGGCATTCCTCTGCCACCATCGCGGCACTGTCCTGCCACCCCCGCGCAACCGTGTACGCGTCGAACAGGTCCCCAGACCCAGCGTCGGCGTGCTGTTCCGCCACGAGATCCACCTCCGGACTTCTCTCCGCCCGTGGGATGCCGGACGAACACAGGGCCAGGGTATCGAGCGAAACGGGGGCCAATTCCTGTCTCATTCGGAGTGGTGGGCGTCCGGGTGCCACATGGCTGCTTGACGGACGAGAGGGTGCCCCCGGGTAAGCCGCCACCATCGAGGATGCAGCGCCCGAACGTACCAAAACGCAGCAGTGTTGGCGGGGGTCAACCCCCACGCTTCGTGAGCCTTGCTGAGCGCCACGCTAAGGGCCGCAGAGCGCACGTTGGGGTGAGCGTCCCCCAGCAGCGCGTCGAGCACCTCAGGCGGCGTCACGGGGTGCGTGGCGGCCGCAATACGGAGAGACGTGGCGCCGTCCTGGGCGCACGATGTCAGAGCCTCTGCCGGAGACGACGGATTGCCGGCCACTGCGCGACGCACGACCGGATCCCTGACGGTCGCGAGCGAGAAAAGCCGCTCAGGCGCAGTCCCCGTCGAGCGCGCCAATCGCCGCTCGAGCACCACACCGACGCGTCGCACCGCACGTCACCTCCCACGCGGGAAAACACGCCCGCATCTGGGGAGAGAGTATCGCCCGCGCTGGCGCTACGCGGCCGAGCGCACCACAGGAACGAACGTCTCGGCGAACTCATAGTCCTGCTCGACCATGCAGTTCTCGAACTTGGCGACCGCAGCGTCTGCGTCCATCTCGACGATCACGACGTCCGAGTGCAGGTCTTCCATCTCCTCGACCACGGCTTCGACGTCACGGTCTCCGTCGTAGTCCCATGCCACGCCGTCGACGTCGACGGCCCACACATGAATCGGGATCGGCCACGCGACGGAAGCAACGGGCTCGTCGCCGTCGCCCCACTCGTAGTCGGTTTCGGTCTGGCACGCAGCGAGCACCCGGTCGGTGCCGAGATCGACAGCCAACGCCACGGCAAGCGCGAGACACTGGCCGTTTACGAAACCCCACCAGTCCCGTGAGGGAGGGCGGGGAGTTATGGAGCAAATCTAACAATCCCTGAGATGATGCGCAAGATTTCCGCAATGAACGCGTCGCGGGCGTCGTTGCTCGCGGTGCCGCCAACGATCCTTTGCGTGCCCTGGGTCGTGGCGATCTCGAAGGCTCGACCGCAGGAAAGCGTGGGGATAGCACTGGCTGCGGGAGGGGTTGCGGTCGCGGTCGCGGTGCGAGGAGAGCACGCGGGACATTCGGCACGCGCATCTGCGCTGATGTGGCCCTCGATAAGAGCCGAGCATTTGATCATGCCTGGACGGGATCCAGGCGCCCCGTTGCGCTAAGCGCCGAGGCGCTTCAAGCCGCCGAAAGCACGGACAATTCGGCCTTCCGCGACTCGATTGCCGTCTCGAACTCGCTGAACAGGCACTCGACCCAGTTGCCACCGGGGGCGACCTGTGACTGCTCGCGGGCCGGAGCCGAGGTGAGGCCCATGTAGGCCACGCCGTCAGCGACGACAAGTCTGGGGTTCATGACGTACATCGAGCCATCCGGGGTGCTGGGCGAGTCGAATGTGACGGCAAGGCCGGGAACGGGAAGCGTTCCTGACCCGAGCGCGTCCATCTCGCGCGCCACGTCTGAGCCGGAGAACGGCGAGTAGACCATGGTGCCCTTGGGGGCGCCTTCCGGGCGGGGGTGCGGCTTGCGCCAACGACCCTCGCTTGGCGCCTCGGCGCTGATCACGCCACCGATACGCATGACGCCCCACACGGTTGAGATCGCGACACCCACGCCGCCCAGGGCAACGCCCCAGTCGTTCGCTTGGCGGTGCCAATCGTTGATGTGGCCCTGGTGCGCGCGGACGGCGTCGACGACCGCGGGGTCCGTGGACTTCATGAATTGAAAGAAGGGCATGTGTCTCGCTCCGCGGGGGTCGGGCCGCGAAGTCGCGGCTCAGTCAAGGTATGCGGAAAGACTACCACAGCGTTGAACGGCCAATCTGGGCGCCGCACATCTCGCCCGGACACCCTGGACACTATGCAGATACCGGGGCGCAAGTTATTTACCAAAATGCCGCCCGGAAGCCCCGTCTGTCGGTTCCGGATCTAGTTCAGCACCCACCGTGAGCGTGACCTCCCGCCGTCTGTGCGTCCACACAAGTCAGCAGCGTGCCGAACTAGGCAAACAACCGACAGGGACGGACGGAGAGAGGTCCTGCTACGTGCGGGGCGGGCGCAATGCCCGTTTAACCTCGGGAGACTCCGGCGTCATCGTCCACCACTCCTGGTCGCGTAGCGCAGCCTTCGCTTGGTGGTGGTCCTCGGGGACGCCAAGCCGCGCCAACCGCACCGCGAGCACGGTGTTGACGTCACCCTCATCGAAGTCGCGCGGGAGTGCCGTGCCGCCGGCAATCTTGCCGATCGCCCTGTCGGGGAAGTTCGGGTTCAAGAGGGCCGCCCCTGGCACCTGGTCCTCTTCGAGAAGGCTCTCCTCCAAGAGGTCTGGCGGGCAGTTGGGGTTCGACATGGCCGCCAGTCGCGGCCAGTAGCCATAGCCCTCGACCGCGTCCTCAATCATCTTGGCCGTCGAGCCGGGGTCGATAGCGGTCAGCACGGCGTCCTCCTCATCGGCGGAGTCCCCGTACTCGTTCTCCTCGATGTGGTCCAGGTATTCGTCGTTGCGCTCGGGGTCGAAGTTCTCGTACTCGCGCTTCGTTTCGAGGCGGGCGCACGCGCCGGGCGCGAAGCGTGTCGCGTCAAGCAGCGTGCGGGAGCCCGGTCGTTTTGCTCCGGGAGGCGCGGCAAGCGCTGGTGGTGTGGTGTCCAAACGGGCGCGATGCACGGGGCAGTTCTGCTCGGCGATAGGCGAACGGTGTTGGCCCGACTTTGCAGTGCATTTGCTCATGCCTGGACAGTATCCAGGCGCCCCCGTCCGAACGCGTCCGTCGAACAGGCCTACGGCCAGGCAGGCGCGTGTCAGGAAACCTCCGCGTTGCGGATGAGCGCCACGAGGTCGGCCTCCGGAACGAACCGACCCCACGCATCGAAGCCGACGTGCACCTGCTTGTCGTGAACGAACTGGTCCGCCCGGTGCGTGTGCCCATGCACCAACCAGTGGTCAGTCTTCGCGGGGCGCCACTCGATGTGCCTGTTGGTCTCCGTGTGGTCTCCCCCGGGTCCGTCAAGGGGAAAGTGCGAGAGCATGAGACGCATCCCGTTGGTCTTGCGCATCGCGAGCGTCTGCACCGACGCGAACGTGTCGATCCACTGCCGCACCCAGTCCGCGTCACGCGAGGGCGAGTGCATGGGATGGACCGTGTCGTGGTTACCGGCAACGAGGCGCTTGGTTCCGGGCAGGGATCGTAGCCTGGCGAGCGTCGACAATTCGGCCTCGCGCGAGCGTCCGCCGGTGAGGTCTCCCAGCACCCAGACGGTGTCTTGCGGTCTCACGGTCTGCGCCCAGAGGTCGACGAGATGTTCGTCGTGCTCCAGTGCCGAGGCGAAGCCCCGCAGGTCGGCGACTAGGTCGTGGCAGAAGTGGAGGTCAGACGTGTAGAAGAACGTGCTCATCGCCCAAACCTGCCTCTCGGAGGCTGGTGCGTCCGGCCTCTCGTGGTGTGAAGCCTACCACACAGTTGGGTACAGCCGGGCGCGAGCCAGAGCATCCGGGCAAGTTGATCACCGCTGGGTCGTGCGCGAGACCGTCGCGGCGCGCTCCTAGCGACGCACGTGCCTGTGGCCCGAGTTGGGCCACCCGACGTGCCCCTCCCGGAGGTTGCACTGCTGGCGAGAGCGAGAGATCCAGGCCCCGCACGCCTGCTTCGGATTCGCGCGCGCCGGCGCCTCGGACGACGGCATGGGCGGCAAGGAAGCGCCACCCCACGCACCAACACCCTTAGCCCTGCCGGGCGCGGAGGTCACAGCGATGTCCCTCTGCGAGCGTGCGATCACTTCGGCCACCTCATCGGCGACGTACACGAGCGACCCGTCGCGCAACTTCGACACACTGACCGCACCGATCTTTTCGAGCCGAGTCAGCGCTGTGCGTGCCGTGACCTCGCCGACATCAAGCGCCGAGGCAAGGTCACGGGTCGTCGTCGAGACGGCCCCAAGCAGATGATTGACGGCAGAAAATGCCGCAGCGCCCGTGCGAACCCCGGATCCGCGGAGTTGCTCGGCCCACCGCTCTCCTAGTCGCTCGATGTCGGTGGCCACATCCGATGCGTTGACTGCGGCACTGTACGTGCAGTCAGCGAAGACCACGAGCCACCGCTCCATCGCCTGCTGGTCGGGCTCTGAGCCCTCGAATCGCACCGAGTTCAGCCCGTCAACGTACGCAGACGTGTTCATCGCCAGGTATGGCGAGAGCGGCAAGACCACGTTCTTCAGCAGCCCGTCACGACGGAACATCGCCTGGATGAGGGCCCGCCCGGTGCGGCCGTTGCCGTCGGGGAACGGGTGGATTGTCTCGAACTGCGCATGAGCGAGAGCGGCGCGTACGAGAGGCGGTGCCCCTGTCGGGGGCGCATTTATGAAGTCCAACAGGTCGGCCAGCGCCCCGCCCACAAGGCGTGCTGGCGGCGGGATATGAGTGGCGAGTTCCAGTGAGGCAGACTCGCCCCGCGCCATGCCGGGCGGGATGAGAACGGCCTGAGTGGTGCGCACGCCAACGTAGGGCGACCGGACGCCACCTCGGGGGTGAGTTTCCATCAGGTCGGACTGGATTCGTTCGACGTCCTGCAATGTCACGGGATACCCGGGGTCGGACAGACTGCGAACAGCGCGATGCGTTGCCTCGATGTTGCCCATGACGGCCCGCACGTCCTCGGGTGCGGTGCGGAAGTCGTTGCTCTCGCGAGCCAGGTCTGCGGCAGAGACGCGGTGGCCCTCGATGTAGGAGGACGCGATCGCCTCGGACTTCACCAGTGTTTCCAGCGCGGGTAGCGCCGGAGACAGGCCAAGGCGCGCGTCGATCTCGGCGACACTGCGCGACGCACGGTCGATCCTTGCCGCAACCTCAGGCGGCAGGTCTATGCGTATGTCCTGCAACCGAGAGGGGACGTACGCTTCGTATGGGCGTCCACCATTCACGGCCTCGTCGACAACGGTCTCAAAGTGCCCCATCGGATATCCCCCTTGTTTTGAAACCGCTGACGTCCGCGTCGCTCGCCATGCAAGGATCGCGTCGCACGGACCGTAGTTTGGCGTTCCGTGTTGCACGAATAGCATACTACAGGAATAGTTTGATGTTCATGCACGCCTCGGGGCCAAACTGTGCACGCACCGACGGTGCGGTGGGACACGCCAGATTAGGCGCTACGCGTTGGGTGGCAGCGCGAGAGCGACCGCGATGGCCGGGTCGTGCGCTTCTGGTCGACACGGTCGCTAGCGTTGCAGGGACTGGTCGGCTTCGACCAGGGTGACCGTGTATCCGCGAGAGGTGAGCATGTCGGCCACGCTCACGTTGTCCTCCCAGAACATCTTTGGGCACCAGCCGCGTGCCTGCATGTCCTGCACGAGGGCCGCCTTGCTGTCGGCGTCGGAGAGTTCGTCGCCATTGGGACGCATGATCAGTTCGTCGGGGGTAAGGCCGAACGTTTCGAGTGTGAACTCGGTGATCTCGCGCCACCGCTCGTAGCGTGCGGTGAGGACTACCACGGGCACGCCTTCGGCTTGCAGCCGCAACGCCTCGGCCAGCACGTGTGCGTTCGGCTCGCAGACTGCGGCCTCGGCTTGAAACCGGATCATGCGGAGCACCCGAGGAATCGCCTTGTCTTCGAAGTGCGTGAACAGGGATACCGTGTCGGCGAGCGTCCCGTCCATGTCGAACACCACGCATTCGACGGTGCCTTGCGGCTGCGCCCAGGGGCGCGTGCGGGAGCCTGCTGTTTCAACGGTGGTGCTCATCGGTGTTGTGGAGCGGTGGAAATCCGGTCCTTAAGGGCCGGGAGGAACCGCTTTGTGTCGGTGTCCATCCATCGCTCGTCTCCTCTCGGGGTGAAGTTGTGGTGGTAGGCGTAGCCGTCGGCTCGCTGGGTGAGTTGGATGTGTCGGTGGTGAATGCCCTGCACTGGCCCGGCTGCGGTGGTGATGTTGAAAGATCCGGTGGCACGCACGGCGACGCGTCCGACGTGGACGCCGGCCTTCTTGCCAGAGGGCACCACCGCGCGGACCATGTCGCCGGTCGCGAAACCGTAGTGTCGTTTGGTCCGTGTCAGCACCAGCCTCGGGAAGCCGTACTTGTCCGAGCGAGTCCGGGCATAGCCGCCACGTCCGGTACAGCCGATGGTCTGCGTCCGGGCGACCCAACCGGAGATGCCGGCGACCTCACCCACGCACAGCGCGTCGAGCGCATGCGTCTTCGGTACCGCGTGGCTGGTCCGGTTGAACTTGGTGCGACCACCAGATGAGGCATGGACCGGCAGCCCAGTGGCGCGCAGCGCCCGGTCTAGTGCCCATCGGGTGGTGTTGACTGCGGCAGCGTCGTGCAGCGGACGCCTGACCCACGCCCTGATCTTTGCCAGACGGACGGGGTCGGTCACGAAGTTCTCAACCGGCATGCTCCCCTTGGCTTGGTTGCAGGGAATGCACGCCAAGGTCAGGTTGGTCACCCGGTCACTGCCGCCGCGAGACCGAGGGTGAACGTGGTCGATGTTCAGCGGCACACCCGTGGCATCGCAGTAGACACAGGAGCGACCGAACTTCTCCAGGAGATACTCACGGACCTCGTAGCCAAACAGCGTCCCCTGTTGGTATATGGCCCCACTCATCTCGGGGTTGCCCAGAATCTGCATGTCGAACCTGACGCGCTCCACGTGGATGGCGCGCACCGGAGCCCAGCGACGCAGCCGATCAACCCACGCAGTGGTCGTGTCCACCCGATGTTGCAGCGATGGAGCCAGCCACCCGTCCGGGCGGGTGCGATTGTCAAACCTGGGTGCCCGGTAGCGCAGGTTCCGGGACCGGCGACCCCTGCGCAATATCGAGCGGGACTGCAGCGCCTTCTTGATCTGTAGTCCTCGGTGCGTCAACTCGCCAAGCCAGACGCCCTCACGGGCACCCTGCTCATCGGTGTCGAACACCGCGATGCCCGTGGCGCGCGAGCCGGGATCAATCCCCAACTCCACACCATCCACCTGGACGTCCACGTCGCGCATGTCGACGTCCACCATTCGAATCGTGAACGGGGCCTGGCGGTGAACCCTGGCCCGCCCCCGTCGCAACAACTTCCGCGCCCGGTCCGGACGCATCGGCTGCAACGGCCGCTTGTTCTTGTCCATCACAAACACCCGCGGCTGTGGTGTCCGTGATGGGGCGGGCACAACCCCGCCGGCGACCTCACCCGAAGGCTTAGTCGTAACGCAGTCGCCAGTGATGGCGACCATCTCCCCTCGACCATGTTGCACACCAGCGTGCTGGGTGGATACAGCCCTGCCGCCCCGTTTCGTGGATACCCGATCCGTGTCTGCTGACGGCAGTTCAAGAGCCTGGGACTGAGGAAGCATCCCAGGGTCGGTCTTCTCGCTTGTGTATAACGTAGTCACCTCCTTCAAGGTGTCTCGGTCTGGTCAATCAGTCCCTGATAAGCCGGGCCCGTGAGATTCACAAGCCCGGCCCTTCAGGGCCGGGTGATTGACGGTCAGCGGTTCTCCTAGGTTCGGCTCGGTGCTCAACTTCTCCGTAAAGACTACCACACTTCATGCGTGCTGCCGGAGCCCGAACCCCTATGGGTTCGGCGACAACGTTCGGGCGAGGGAGACCTCTGGGCTTTCGGCGTCAAGCGTCCACCACTGGCTCTCCTCCTTGAGGTACTGACGTGCTGCGCGATTGGCTTTGCTGATCCCCAGGAAATCTGGGGCCATCTCAAGGAACCACCGGTTGGCGGCCGCACTGTCCGAATCAACGGGAGACGCGGCCATGGCCTTGACCCAAAGCCGCTCGCAGGCCCCGTCCGTAAGGGCGGGGTTAGAGCGGGCCGCGCAGCCGGCGCGTGAGCGCCGGACCATACC
>Ga0314774_1000062_pt1 | contig 99339 bp, 96 predicted proteins | sample MetaGCBIA2018_FD_204515 | JGI IMG/M metagenome (GOLD analysis project Ga0314774, IMG submission 204515) | Cryopeg brine microbial communities from Beaufort Sea near Barrow, Alaska, United States - CBIA 2018 | ecosystem: Environmental > Aquatic > Marine > Coastal | place: USA: Alaska | collected... | reverse complement strand
AAAGGTAAGCATTTCATTCAAACTAGGCATAAAAAAACAGTTTAGAGAAAACTAAACTGTTGTTTTAAAAGGATTTCGCCTTAGTAGCGGGGACTGGACTCGAACCAGCGACCTTCGGGTTATGAGCCCGACGAGCTACCTGCTGCTCTACCCCGCGATTTCGACTGCAAAGGTACATCTTTTTTTAAAAAAGCAACAATATTTTTACAATTAAATATATTTAATATTACCTTTGCATTTTATACCTTGAAAATGAAGCACAAAGCAGGTTTTGTAAATATTATTGGAAACCCTAACGTTGGTAAATCTACGTTAATGAATGCCTTTGTTGGTGAAAAATTATCAATTATCACCTCAAAAGCGCAAACTACACGTCATAGAATTTTGGGAATTGTGAATGGTGAGGATTTTCAAATCCTTTTTTCTGATACTCCCGGAATCATAAAACCTGCCTACGAGCTTCAAGCTTCCATGATGAATTTCGTGAAATCGGCTTTTGAGGATGCTGATGTGCTTATCTATATGGTTGAAATTGGCGAAAAGGAATTAAAAGACGAGGCTTTTTTCGAAAAAATAAAAACAACATCCATCCCTATTCTTTTATTAATCAACAAAATAGATATGTCCACCCAGGAAGAAGTGGAGGGAAAAGTGATTTATTGGAAGGAAAAAGTACCCAATGCCGAAGTTTATGTAATTTCAGCTTTGGAAAAGTTTAATGTTGATGGTCTTTTTGAACGTATTATTGAACTATTGCCAGAATCGCCTGCCTTCTACCCAAAAGATCAGTTGACCGACAAACCGGAGCGTTTTTTCATTAATGAAGCCATTCGCGAAAAAATATTGATGCATTACAAAAAGGAAATTCCCTATTCCGTGGAAGTGGAAACCGAAGAATTTTTTGAAAGCGATAAATTAATTAAAATCCGTTCCGTCATTATGGTGGAGCGCGAAACCCAAAAAGGAATTATTATTGGCCATAAAGGCGCTGCCCTTAAAAGAGTAGGCACAGAAGCCCGAAAAGATTTAGAAAAATTCTTCGACAAAAAAATCCATCTGGAATTGTATGTAAAGGTGAATAAAGACTGGCGAAGCGACAAACGTCAGCTTAGAAGATTTGGGTATAACGATTAGTTTTTGGCTTGTTGGTTGCTGTTTATTTCCACTTCAAAACCTTTTTCTTCTTTTCAACTTAGTAAAGTTTCCATCATAAACTCATGGAGTTCATCCATTTGTTTGTGACCCTTTTTTTTTCCCATTCTGCCTAAAAAATACATGACAATCCATAAAATTGGTAAGGACAAAGTGACTAATAAAGCTGCTCTATAATCGCCTTTTAAAGTCCATTGCACATAGGCCGCTATTGAAAAACCAATAAAAGTTACTGCCATGGCAAAATGAATAAACATAAACAACGTCCAAACTTGTGGTTTCGGCCCAAACAATCCTTTAACCAAGCTCCTGTTTTCTTCAATTCTCTCAATTTCTATGTTTAATTGCGGTGACCAAAAACGATTTTCTTCCATAGGAATATCAATGATTACATGACCATCAGAAATTAAAATGCCAAACTTGCTTGTTTTATTTTTTGAAATATATTTAAATTTCTCAATCAAATTTTGATGACTTTCTTCAAAGTTTATTTTAAATCTGGGGCGTAAATATATATCGTTGCTTTTTAGTTCATTCATATAATTCTATTTTTTCAGAATCGAAATATACTGTTTTTTATTACATGTCTAATTTAGAATTGATAACACCTAAATTTTCAAAATAAAAAAGCGTAATTTTGCAAAAAATTAAAAACACATGAGTAATATTGTAGCCATTGTAGGAAGGCCTAATGTTGGAAAATCAACCTTGTTTAATCGTTTGGTAAAACGAAGAGATGCCATTGTTGATTCGGTAAGTGGTGTTACGCGTGACAGACATTACGGAAAAAGTGATTGGAACGGAAAAGAATTTTCGGTAATTGATACAGGCGGATATGCCATAGGTTCTGGAGATGTTTTTGAAGAAGAAATTAGAAAACAGGTTCAGCTTGCGATTGATGAAGCTGATTATATCATATTTGTTGTTGATGTTGAAGAAGGCATTTCACCTATGGATGTTGAGGTTGCCAATATGCTTCGCAAAATAAAAAAGCCCATTTTTATGGCTGTTAACAAAGTGGACAATTCTATGCGGGAAGCAGATGCCGTAGAATTTTACAACCTTGGATTGGGTGAATATTTTACGCTTTCCTCAATTAACGGAAGCGGTACAGGCGAACTTTTGGATGCTCTGGTTGCTGAAATGGATGAAAAAGTTGAAGAAGAACATGAGTTGCCACGATTTGCCGTTGTTGGAAGGCCAAATGCAGGAAAATCCTCATTTATAAATGCATTGATTGGTGAAGAAAGAAATATTGTAACCGATATTGCCGGCACAACCAGAGATACTGTTGACACAAAATACAATCGTTTTGGATTTGAATTTAATTTGGTGGATACTGCCGGAATCAGAAAAAAATCGAAAGTTAAAGAAGATTTAGAGTTTTATTCGGTCATGCGCGCCGTAAAAGCCATTGAAGAATGTGACGTGGCTATTTTGGTGGTTGATGCCACCCGTGAATTTGAAGGACAGGATGAAAATATTTTTTGGCTTGCAGAAAAAAACAGAAAAGGAATTGTAATCCTGGTAAACAAATGGGATCTTATTGAAAAAGAGACCAACACCATGAAGGAATTTGAAGCTATGATTAGAGAAAAAATTGCACCATTTACTGATGTGCCAATTATTTTCATCAGCGCTTTAACAAAACAACGTGTTTTTAAAGCCATTGAAACTGCTGTTGAGGTTTTTGAAAACAGAAAAAAACGTATTCCTACAAGCAAATTAAATGAGGTGATGTTGGACATTCTAAAATCAAGTCCGCCACCTGCAAATAAAGGAAAATACATTAAAGTTAAGTTTTGTACGCAGTTGCCTACGCCAACACCACAATTTGTGTTTTTCGCAAATTTACCGCAATATGTTAAGGATCCTTACAAGCGTTTTGTTGAAAACAAAATGCGTGATATTTTTAACTTTACCGGAGTTCCTGTCGTTGTTTATTTTAGGCAGAAATAAAACCTCAGGTGAAAGGTGAGAAGAAATAAAAATAGAAAAAATTGCAGATCAATTTTGACCGCAAGTTATTTAGAATAAATTCACAATAAATCTGTAATTTAAATGACACTGCTTGTAAACAATAAACTGTAATTTTAGAGTTCAGAATTAAAAAATATTGTTTATGGATGACGCACTGTTATATAGCAGGTTACAATTTGCTTTCACAATAACTTATCATTATTTATTTCCCCAACTTACGATGGGGCTGGCATTAATTATTGTTATTTACAAAGGTCTTTATTTAAAAACAAACCAACTTATCTTCAATGATTCCGCAAAATTCTGGGCAAAAATATTTGCTGTCAATTTTGGAATGGGCGTTGTTACAGGTCTTCCAATGGAATTTCAGTTTGGCACCAATTGGGCACAATTTTCAGAACGAACAGGAAATATTATCGGTCAAACGCTGGCCATGGAAGGCATGTTCTCCTTTTTTCTGGAATCTTCCTTTTTAGGATTATTTTTGTTTGGGGAAAAATTACTGGGTAAAAAGCTGCATTTCATGACCGCTTTTTTAATTTTCATAGGTTCCTGGGCTAGTGGATATTTAATTATTGCAACCCATTCATGGATGCAGAATCCTGTTGGGCACGAAATTTTGGCAAATGGAAAATTCGTATTGAAAAACTTTTCCGATTTATTTTCAAACCCGTGGCTGTTACCTTCTTTTTTTCACAACCAAATGGCTTCATTGGTCACCACTTCATTTGTAATAGGGGGCACGGGCGCCTTTTACCTTTTGGTAAGGAAACACCACCAATACGGAATGCTATTCCTTAAAACTGCCATTATTACCGGAGCAATTTCAACATTGTCGGTTGCTTTTCCCACTGGGGATTTATTGGCTCAGCAAGTGGCAAAAAATCAGCCAGTCACTTTGGCCGCCATGGAAGGGTTATTTGATGCGGAAGAAGGCGCGCCTATTGTATTAATTGGGCAGCCAAATATGGTAACACAACAATTAGACAATAAAATTGAAGTTCCCAAGCTTTTGAGTTTTCTTACATATCAGCGATGGAATGCCGAAATTAAAGGATTAAACGATTTTGCCAAAGAGGAATGGCCAATCAACATTCCCGGCTTGTACTATTCCTATCATATTATGGTTGGATTGGGCACTATTTTTATAGGAATTATGCTTTTGGGCATCTGGTATTTATCGCGGAAAAAATTAGAATTGCAACGCTGGTTTTTATGGGTGCTATTATTTGCAATTCCATTTCCGTATATTGCAAATACGGCGGGTTGGTACACTTCAGAATTGGGTCGTCAACCTTATTTAGTTTATGGTTTGTTTAAAACTGCGGATGGCGTTTCTGAAAATGTTTCCGCAGGAAATTCCTTATTTACCTTGTTGGGATTTGTTGGGCTTTATCTGGTTTTGGGCTTTATCATGTTAATATTGGTTGGAAAAATAGTACATAAAGGTCCGGAAACAACTTTAAAAAATTCTTAAAATGGAAATTACTTGGTACGTCATTTTATGCTTTATGCTGGTTATGTATATTGTATTGGACGGGTTTGATTTTGGCGCAGGAATTATACATTTATTTTTTGCAAAAACCGATGAAGAAAAAAAACAGGTCATGAGAGCCATTGGGCCGTTTTGGGACGGAAATGAAGTTTGGATTGTTGCAACAGGAGGTGTTTTATTTGCCGCCTTTCCAACATTATACGCTTCAGCTTTTAGCGGATTTTATTTGCCGCTCATCTTCATTCTTTGGTTGTTTATTTTTAGGGCGCTTGGCATTGAGTTTACCTATTTAATCAATCATGAATTATGGATAAAACCTTGGCAAAAAGGTTTTGGAATATCCAGTTTACTGTTGTCATTGTTTTTTGGAATTGCCTTCGGAAATATCATAAGAGGCGTGAATTTAGGCGGTATTGAAGATGGTGTAGCTCGATTTAAACATCAATACTCTTTTTTCACCCCTTTATGGGACGGCAGTTTTTCGCCTTTTGCCGAACATCCCGGCGTCATGGACTGGTTTACCTTAACCATTGGTTTGGTCGCGGTTTTAACCCTCACAATTCATGGTGCTTACTGGATAATTTTAAAAACCGAAGGCGATTTTGTAAAAAAATTGCAATCGAAAATATTACCGCTTTGGATTGCTTTGCTGGTTTTAATCATCATTTCCCTGTTCGCTTTTATGGCCATGAAATCCTTCAACAAAGAACTGTTTTCCCTGCATCCTTTAGCCTATTTACTTCCTTTTATGGCCCTATTGGGTTTAATTGGCATGCTTTTGTTTGCAAAAAGCAACAAGCATTGGCCAGGATTTGCAAGTTCAACATTATTTATTATCAGCGGAATAGGCAGTGCTGTTACTGCTATGTTCCCAGTTGTATTGCCAAGCACAAATTCGCAAGTTCCTTCATTAACCATTTACAATACTTCTTCAGAAATTTATGGTTTACAGGTAGGTTTGGTATGGTGGATTATTGCATTTGTGTTAATCTTGGTTTATGTCACTTTTGTGCATCGTGTTTATAAAGGAAAATTAACAGAAAAACACGATCATCATTAAAAAATCAGGAAAAGAAGAGAGAAAAATAAACTATTTAATTTCCCGATTGTAATAGCCCAAAATAAAACCTAAAACAAGAGACCAAATTGCGGCCAAACCAATTTGATAAGGTTTGTCCAGCATAAAGGTGATGGTATGTGCAGGAATCCAAAACCAAATTAAGGATAGCATTCCTTTGTCAATATTTTTCCAGTTATTTTGTTTGGCAATAAGGTTGTCGAGAAAACGATGGAAAATAACCAGAAGCAAACCGTATTGTAAATTCATAAATACAGATAAGGCAAAGGCACTTCCAAACAATCCCATATCCGGAACAAAATGATGAGCTACCAAATTTTCCAGAAACCCCTGATAGCCCACAAACGCATATTTAATGGTAATGGCAATCATTGCCCATTCCATCATTTTTAACAATATGATCGGTAATTTATAAGGTAAGAATATTTTACCCTGTTGCATGCATTTGGATAGGATATCGCCCAAAGTACCTAATACCGCAAATTGTATCATGGCGCTATAAATTGGGTGTTTTATTACAAATTCAACGTATAAATTCATTGAGGATTAAAATTAAAAGTAAGTGTTTTAAAAATACAACTTGGATTACCAGCCGCCACCTGCGCCACCGCCACTAAATCCACCGCCACCAAAACCTCCTCCGAAGCCTCCGCCACCTGATGAACCACCACCAAAACCGCCACCACTAAAACCACCTCTGCCGGCTCCGCTTAAAAGTATGGCCGTTAAAATATTTGATGACGTTCTATCTTTTCTAAACTTTTTACCGCTTCCTCCATCTTTATCCTTTTTAGAAAAAATCACCATCAAAATAATGAAAATAATGAAAACAATTGCAAAAGCAGGGATGCCTCCACCTTCATCCTGCGATGATTTTTTGCTTTTGTAAGTACCTTTTAAAACCTCAAAAATGGCATCCGTTCCTTTGTCCAAACCGCCGTAAAAATCTCCTTTTTTAAATTCAGGAATAATCACATTTCTCACCAATTCGCCATTGATTCCAGCCGTTAGTTTATGCTCTACGCCATAACCCGGCGCAATCCATATTTTACGTTCTTTATTGGCCAACAGCACAAAAACGCCATTGTCCTCTTTCGCCTGGCCAATGCCCCATTGATGTGCCCATTTTGGTGTTAAAATTCCGATATCTTCTCCGTTTATGGTTTCTACGGTAGCCACCACTATTTGAGTTGAAGTGGAGTCAGAATATTTGATTAATTTGCTTTCAAGTGCCGATTTTTGTTCGCTTGTCAATAGTTTTGCATAATCGTAAACACTTGTCTGCACTTTTGGTTTTTCGGGAATGGTGAATTGCCCAAAAGCTACCTGTGCCAACAAAATGGTTATAAAAAATGTAATATATTTTATCGTCGATTTATACATAATTAGATATTATCCTTTCGAAATTTCATTAGACAATTCGTTGGTGTCATTAGACTGATAAGGAAAAAATTCTTTCAGTTTGTTTCCAACCTCAATGATGGCAAGTTCCAGCCCTTTTGAAAATTCCTCTTTTTTGAAGTAAGAAAGCATCAACGCCTTTTCTGCATCCCAAAAATTTTCGGTCACTTTCGTATGGATTCCTTCATCGCCTAAAATGGCAAACTTTTTACTTTCTACAGCCACGTAAAACAGTACACCGTTTCTCAATTCGGTTTTATCCATTTCCAACAAATGAAAAACCTCCAAAGCTCTATCCAATGGAGGTAAATTTGTATTATTTTCTATATGAACACGGATCTCTCCCGAAGTATTTTTCTCAGCTATTTCAATTGCTTTAATTATAGCCTGTTCTTGCTCGATTGTTAAAAAATTTTCAATTTTTGACATTATTCTTTTTTTCCAAAATCAAATTTTACTTCAGGAGCATTTTCTGCACCTGCCTCGGCATCAAAATAAGGTTTACCCTCAAAATTAAAAATTCCGGCCAAAATTGAATTTGGAAATATTTTTACGTGATTGTTAAATGGTTTTGTGGCTTCGTTAAAACGAGTGCGGGCTGTTAAAATTTGATTTTCTGTGCTTGCTAACTCATCCTGCAATTTCAGGAAATTTTGGTTTGCCTTTAAATCTGGATAACGCTCAACCGTTACCAACAGACTTTTTAAAGCGCCGTTTAAACCGCCCTGAACCTGGTTAAATTGAGCCAACTGCTCAGGTGTTATGTTTGTTGGGTCAATTTGTATGGAAGTTGCTTTTGCACGTGCTTCAATTACTTGAGTCAAGGTTTCTCTTTCAAAATCGGCAGCGCCTTTAACAGTGTTTACCAAATTTCCTATTAAATCATTTCTTCGTTGGTAGGCTGTTTGCACATTTCCCCAACTTTCCGAAACATTTTCATTCAACTGAATTGTTGTGTTGTAAAATCCTTTTACCCAGCTATAACCTGCGAAAGCTACTACTGCTACAATTATGACGGGAATTAACCACTTTTTCATTTTTTACTATTTTTAATTGTTTATAGTATTGTTTAATTAGTTGCCAAAAAAAATTGTTGCAATTTTATCAGAATATATTTAACTTATTTGGCTTTTAATTTTAACCAATTCTTCTTTAATGGCTTCCAGGCGGGTGATAATTTCTTGGTTGTCCTTCACCGCTTTTGGATGCTCTTTCATTTTATTTTTTGCCCCTTCTAAAGTAAAGCCTTTTTCCTTAACTAAATGATAAATCAGCTTTAGATTTTTGATGTCTTCCTGGGTAAACAGCCGATTCCCTTTTTTATTTTTTTTAGGTTTTAAAATCTCAAATTCATTTTCCCAAAAACGAATATGAGAAGTGTTAACGCCAAAGGCACTGGCAACCTCGCCAATTTTATAATATCGCTTTTCAGGTAAATCTATATGCATTAGTCAAGAGATTGTCCTTCAATTTGTGCAGCTTTTTGCATAGCTTCAAATTCTCCCGGCGACAAGTTTCCGTAGTAAAAATTAATAGGATTTACAGCGGTTCCGTTTTTATGAATTTCATAATGTAAATGCGGCCCTTGAGAACGACCGGTATTTCCAACAAAACCAATTAAATCTCCTCTTCTTACTTTTTGTCCTCTTCTCACATTGTAATTGCTTAAATGTGCATATAGGGAAGTATATCCAAAACCATGTTTTATTCTGATGTGCTTTCCAAACCCTGCAGAATTTTGATCTGCCCTTGTCACATAACCATCACCTGAAGCATAAACCGGAGTCCCAATAGGGGAAGAAAAATCCATTCCTTTATGCTTTTTTCTTGCTTTTGTAAAAGGATCAGTTCGCCATCCGTAACCGGAAGCCATTCTCGTCAAATCTTCATTTCTAACAGGTTGAATTGCCGGTATTGCTGCCAATAATTTTTCTTTATCTGCAGCTAATTTTACGATTTCATCTAACGATTTAGACTGCACATATAATTGCTTTGACAAAATATCCATGTTTTTGGTAACATCAATAATCATCTGAGAATTGTCAAAACCTTCCAAGGCTTTATATCGGTTTATCCCTCCAAAACCAGCCTTGCGCTGTTCGTTTGGAATTGGATTTACTTCAAAATATAAACGGTAAATGTTGTTATCTCTTTCTTGTATGTCAGCCAATACTCCCTCAATCTGCACCATTTTTTTGGCGTGTAATCCTTCATTTAATTTCACAAACTCCAACTGGCGTTTTAGCTCTTTTTCTTTGGGAGATTCAAAAATAGTGGTAAAAACCACAAAACCTAAAATCATAAAAACTGTGGCAGAAGCCAGCATTAACGCAAATTTTTTGAATTTTTCCCTTTTTTTTGGTCGTATCTTTTGATACGAAAGCGTCTCTGAATCGTAATAATATTTTACCTTCGCCATTGTATAAAAAATATATTATTTTTGCATCATGAAACAACAAAATATTCAACAATATTTTGAAGCGTAAACGACAAATTTACAAAATGTTTTATACAATTGGCATACCCCCTATTTTTTAGCATATAATTAACAAATATTTCAATTGAAAAATTTTAAAAAACCACAACAGATCCTATTGAAAATTGGGCAATGGTCTTAAAAAAAGAATATTAAATTAGATATGAAATAGCCATAAAAAAAACATTATACCAAGCTCAACAATTAAATAAAGTCTATACCATTTGACCTTAAAAAAACAGTAAAAAATTACAAATGAAATAGCCCTGTAATAACAGTTATATAAAACAATAAATTATAATAGGCTAAACCATTTGACCAATAACAAAACAAGAAATATCAAATGAAATCACAACTCGTACGTCAACAATTTTTAGATTTTTTTGCTTCAAAAAAACACGCAATCGTGCCGTCATCTCCAATGGTGTTGAAAAATGATCCGACACTTATGTTTACCAATGCTGGCATGGTGCCTTTTAAAGAGTATTTTTTGGAACAAAAAAACGCTGTTGAAAAACGTGTTGCCGATACGCAAAAATGTTTACGGGTCTCAGGAAAACATAACGATTTGGAGGAAGTTGGCAAAGATACTTACCACCATACTATGTTTGAAATGTTGGGAAACTGGAGTTTTGGAGACTATTTTAAAAAAGAGGCTATTGACTGGGCTTGGGAATTGCTGACTGATGTTTTAAAAATTGATAAAGATTGTTTGTATGTCACTATTTTTGAAGGTGCAGAAGATGAAGGTTTAGAATACGATAAGGAAGCATATGATTTATGGAAAAAACATATTGGTGAAGACCGAATTATTAACGGGAACAAAAAAGACAACTTTTGGGAAATGGGAGCGCAAGGCCCATGCGGACCTTGTTCTGAAATTCATGTGGATATAAGATCTGCTGAAGAAAAAGCTAAAGTTTCAGGTAAAAGTCTGGTGAATCATGACCATCCGCAAGTGGTGGAAATTTGGAATCTGGTTTTTATGGAATTTAACAGAAAAGCTGATGGTTCTCTTGAAAAATTACCTTCAAAACATGTGGATACAGGAATGGGTTTTGAACGTTTGTGTATGGTGCTTCAAAAGAAGCAATCCAATTATGATACCGATGTTTTTACGCCATTAATCAGAGAAATTGAAACAATTACCAACTGTGAATATGGTGAAAATGAAGAAACCGACATTGCAATTCGCGTTATTGCCGACCATGTTCGCGCAGTTGCTTTTGCGATTGCCGATGGACAATTGCCTTCAAACACAGGAGCCGGTTATGTAATAAGAAGAATTTTGCGACGTGCCATTCGCTACGGATTTACTTTTTTAAACACCAAGGAACCCTTTATTTACAAATTGGCAAACACTTTAAGTAAGCAAATGGGCGACTATTTCCCAGAACTGAAATCTCAAAAACAACTGGTGACCAATGTGATTAAAGAAGAAGAAAATTCATTCTTAAAAACCTTGGATCAAGGATTGCTTTTGTTGGACGGCATTATTAAAAACACCAACGGCAAAAAAGTTTCCGGCAAAAAAGCTTTCGAATTGTTCGACACTTTTGGTTTCCCCATTGATTTAACAGCCTTAATTCTTTCTGAAAAAGGAATGACCTTAGACGAAGAGGAATTTAAGACAGCATTGGAAAAACAAAAAACGCGTTCAAGAGCTGCCGCAGTAATTGAAACCGATGACTGGGTAGTTCTATATGATGATCCTGAAGAGGAATTTATTGGATATGACACGCTGGAAGCAAACGTTAAAATAACCCGTTACAGAAAAGTTTCCTCCAAAAAAGAGGGCAATTTGTACCAATTGGTGTTTAATATGACGCCTTTTTATCCTGAAGGCGGGGGACAAGTGGGCGATAAAGGTTATATTGAAGTGAGTAATGGTAATGTCATTTATATTGTTGATACCAAAAAAGAAAACAATTTAATTATTCATTTTGCGAAAAGCTTGCCCAAAGATCCATCTCAAACTTTTAAAGTGATGGTCGATGAAGAACAAAGATTCAGAACTGCCTGCAACCATTCCGCCAGCCATTTGCTGCATCAGGCCTTGCGTGAAATTTTAGGAACGCATGTTGAACAAAAAGGATCAGCGGTGCATTCAAAAAGTTTGCGATTTGATTTTTCTCATTTTGCAAAATTAACAGTTGATGAATTGCATGCCGTGGAAGATTTCGTAAATGCACGTATTAATTCTAAAATTGCGCTTAAAGAATATAGAAATATCCCCATTGAAACAGCCTTAGACAAAGGTGCCATGGCTTTGTTTGGGGAAAAATACGGAGATACAGTCCGCGCCATTCAATTTGGCAAATCAGTAGAACTTTGCGGTGGCACGCATATTCAAAATACTGGAGATATCTGGCATTTTAAAATCGTGTCCGAAGGTGCCATTGCTGCCGGAGTTAGACGTATTGAAGCCATTACCGGAGATGCCGCCAGAGAATTCTTTTTTGAAAACAGCCAAGCGTATTCTGAAGTGAAAGAAATGTTGAAAAACACCAAAAATCCGATGAAAGCCATTTCCGATTTACAGGAAGAAAATGCCACATTAAAAAAACAGGTGGAAGCTTTGCAAAAAGACAAGGCCAAAAATTTAACCGGCGATTTAATAAAACTTGCAGAACCTATTAACGGAATTAATTATTTGGCCGTAAAACTGGATTTGGATCAAAACAGTATTAAAGATTTGGCATTTGACTTAGGAAATAAAATTGAAAACTTGTTTTTACTGGTTGGAATCGAGGCCGACGGAAAAGCTTTTTTAACCTGTTTTATCGCTAAAAATTTGGTAGAAGAAAAACAATTGAATGCCGGGAAAGTGGTTCGTGAATTGGGAAAATTAATTGAAGGCGGAGGTGGCGGACAAGCTTATTTTGCCACTGCGGGCGGTAAAAAACCAGAAGGAATTGAGCAGGCACTAATTAAAGGAAAAGAATTTATCGCTTAGTTGATTATTTGTTTAGGTGTTTAATCATAACAACTACACAAATAAACAACTACACAAATAAACATTTAAAAAAAATGAATTTCAGAACCAACATTCAGCTTCAAAAAGAGGAAAATCAAATTGATTATGCTTCTAAATTGCTGTTAATTGGTTCCTGTTTTTCTGAAAATATCAGCAAAAAATTAGCTTATCATAAATTTGATGTTGCCAGCAATCCGTTTGGTATTTTATTCAACCCAAAAGCCATTGAAACTTTAATTGAGCGTTCTTTAAATCAAAAAACTTATTCTGAAAAGGATGTTTTTCAACTCAATGAACGCTGGCATTGCTTCGATGCGCATTCCGATTTAAGCGCCTCCGATAAAAATGAATTGCTTCAAAATTTGAACAACGCCATTAAATCAACAAATAAACGAATCAACGAATCAACACATATAATAATCACTTTAGGAACTTCCTGGGTTTATAAGTTTACTGAAACCAATGCCATTGTTGGCAATTGCCATAAAGTTCCCCAAAAAAAGTTTGCAAAAGAATTGCTTTCCGTTGATGAAGTTTCTGCTGCATTAAAAAATATTTGTCTTCATATTTCAGAAGTGAATCCGACTGCAACTATTATTTTTACGGTTTCACCCGTTCGCCACATCAAAGATGGTTTTACAGAAAATTCACTTAGTAAAGCGCATTTAATTACGGCAATTCATGAGACTATAAGAGTTTATAATGGACGGTATTTTCCCTCTTTTGAAATGATGATGGACGATTTGCGCGATTACCGTTTTTACAACAGCGATATGGTTCATCCAAACGAAACCGCCGTCGATTATATTTGGGAACAGTTTAAACATGTTTGGATAAACAAAAACACAGCTTCCATTATGAAAGAAGTTGACAGCCTCCAAAAAGGACTGGCGCACAAACCCTTCAATCCGGATTCGGAACAACACCAGCAGTTTTTACAAGATTTAAATCAAAAAATCAGTGATTTAAAGAAGAAATATCCGATAAAATTTTAATCAAAAAAAGTGAAATTACTAAGTAATTTCACTTTTTTAAGAATGTGAAAAATCAATCAAATTCACATAAAATATTTTTATCGCTATATTTTAATAACCACCACCTAAAGCTTTGTACAAATTAATAACAGCATTCATTTGATTGTATTTATTATTAATCAAATCTAACTCAGTATATAATGCATTGTCTTTTGCCGTTAAAACTTCTAAATAATTAACCATTCCATATTGCAATAATTCATCGGAATAATTGGCCGCAATTTTTAAGGCATCGAGTTTCTTTTTTCTGATCACCAGTTTTTCTGTTTCATTATTATAATCTGCCAAAGCATCAGAAACCTCTTTTCCTGCAATTAAAAGACTTTCCTCAAATTGCAGATAAGCTTTCTGCTGATTTGCTTTTGCTATTTCAAAATTCGTTTTAATTTTTCTTTGGTTAAATATAGGTTGCGCCAATCCTGTTATCACTGTTGAAAAAAGAGAGTTGGCATTAAACCAGTCTTTTAATTCCAAACTTCTAAAACCTCCTGCAGCATTAACAGTTAATGAAGGATAAAAATTACTCTTCGCAACGTTTGTCAATTCAAAGTAATTTCTAAAATTTAATTCTGCAGAAACCACATCGGGCCTTCTGCTTAATAACAATGCTGGTATTCCAGCACCAATATTTGCAGTTATTTGTTGGTTTTCAAATAAGCCTCTTTTAATGGCATTTGGGGCTTTTCCAAGCAAAATACTCAAGGTGTTTTCAAATACATTGATATTATATTTTAAATCCTTCAATATAATTTGAGTCTCATATTTTTGCGCCTCAGTTTGCTTTACAGAAACTTCACTTACAATTCCGGCCGTTTTTAAGGCCTTTATGGTTTCCACTCCTTTTCCCCTGTTAATTAAGGTTTCTTCTGCCACCTTAACCTGGGCATCTAACGACAATAATTGAAAATATGTTGAAGCAATTTGCGCAACAATTTCAGTTTGAATCGCTTGCTGTGCCGAAACGGTTTGTAGGTATTTGGCTATTGAAGCTCTTTTGCGGCTTCTAATTTTACCCCAAATATCGGCTTCCCAAGACAGGTTTCCCGAAAATTCATATTGGTTAAAATCTTTGTTATTCTTCGTCTTTTCATAAATCCAAGTGGCATTTCCGTTTAAAGAAGGCAACTGGCCCAATTTTCCCTGCTTCATATTTGCTTCGGCTGCCAGCAAATTTTGAAGCGCCATTTTCATGTCAAAGTTATTTGCCAAACCTTCGTGGATATATTCTTGTAAAATAGAATCCGTGAATAATTTATCCCAGGAAACCGAAGCTATGGAAGCACTGTCGAGCGTTTGTTCAGTTCTATAAATATTGGCTGTTTCAACCACAGGTGTTTCATAATTTTTAGCCACAAAACATGATTGTAACAATGCTGCTGAAATTACTATAATGGCTAATTTTGATATAATTTGTTTTCTCATTTTTCAATATTTTTATAAAATTTCAGGATCGTCTTCACTTGGTTTTTTGCCAATAAGCTCTTGTAAACTCTGGAAAATAACGAACAATACCGGAATCACCAATACGCCAATCAACGTTCCAATTAACATGCCACCGGCTGCTCCCGTACCAATAGATCGGTTTCCGACAGCGCCCACTCCTCCTGCAAACACTAAAGGCAGCATTCCAAAAATAAAGGCAAATGATGTCATAATGATAGGCCGTAAACGTGCTTTGGCTCCTTGAATTGCAGATTCATACAATGACATTCCATGACGTCTTCGCTGCAAGGCAAATTCCACAATTAAAATGGCGTTTTTAGCCAATAAACCAATCAACATAATTAAGGTTACCTGAAAATAAATGTTATTTTCCAATCCGGCTAAATTTATAAACCCGATCGCCCCGGCTACACCCACCGGCAATGAAAACAATACCGAAAGCGGTAAAATATAACTTTCATATTGCGCTGCCAACAAGAAATAAATAAATATTAAACTCAATAAAAATACCCAAATCGCTTGTCCGCCAGCCAAAATTTCTTCACGTGTCATCCCCGAAAATTCATAGCCGTAATTTTTTGGCAAATGTTGTGCGGCTACTTCTTCCACCGCCTTAATGGCATCTCCGGTGCTGTATCCCGGATTGGATTTCCCCGTAATGCCTATTGATTTTAAAAGGTTGTAACGCGAAACAAATTCCGGACCGTAAATTCTTTTTAAACTCACAAACTGGCTAATTGCCACAGATTCATTGTTATTATTTCTGACAAAAATATTGTTTAAAGTTTCTGGCGTTGCCCTATCTTCGGGTTTTGCCTGAATCATCACTCGATATTGCTTTCCAAATCGGTTAAAATCTGTGGTGTACAATCCGCCATAATAACCTTGCAGTGTATTAAATATTTCACCCAAGGATAAACCTGCATCCTTAATTTTTTCAATGTTGATATCCAACTGATACTGCGGAAAATTAGGGTTGAAACTGGTCATCGCATATTGAATTTCAGGCCTCTTGTTCAATTCCTGAAGAAATTGACCGGAAACATTTCCCATTTCAATCCAAGAATCATCGCCCTTATTTTGTAATTTGAACTCAAATCCATCAGAAGACCCAAAACCCTGGACACTTGGCGGTGTAAAAAAGATCAATTTTGCATCTTTAATTCCGGCTGTTTTTGCAAAAAGCTGTCCAACTACGGCATTAACAGACTGACTTTCATCTTTTCTTTCGCTCCAATCTTTTAACTTCACAATGGCAAAAGCATAAGATGCCCCGTTAACGCCATTCAGCAAACTAAACCCAACCACATTCAATCTGGCTTCCACAATATCCATTGAATTTACAATAGAATCGTAGGTGTTTACAATTTTTTGGGTTTGTTCCAATGTTGATCCTGGCGGCAAAGAAATATCAGCCATGATTATTCCTCTGTCTTCTGAAGGAATAAAACCTGATGGTGTGACTTTAAACAAGTAAATAGATGCAACCGTCGCAATTAATAAAATAACGCCTGTTATCCATTTTCGCTTCATTAATGCTTTCAGAATTTGATTGTATTTCCCTTGCATTGTATCAAAACTGGTGTCAAAAGCCATTTTAAACCGTTCTTTTAACTTGGCTTCTCCATGTTCCGATTCTTTATGAGGTTTTAAAAATAAAGCACACAATGCCGGACTCAAGGTCAAAGCATTTACGGCTGAAATTAGAATGGCAATGGCTAAAGTGATGGCAAACTGCTGGTAAAAAATACCGGAAGAACCCTTGATAAAAGTAACCGGCACAAATACTGCCGCCATCACCAATGTGATAGATATAATAGCGCCCGTAATTTCGCTCATAGCCGAAACAGTGGCTTCTTTTGCTGATTTTGCGCCTTGGTCCAATTTTGCATGTACCGCTTCCACCACCACAATGGCGTCATCCACCACAATTCCAATGGAAAGCACAATGGCAAAAAGCGTTAACATATTAATGGAATACCCAAACAAATTCATAAAGAAAAAGGTTCCTATAATCGCGACGGGAACTGCAATAACCGGAATTAATGTAGACCTAAAATCCTGAAGAAAAACGAATACCACAATAAACACCAAAATAAAAGCTTCTAATAAAGTGGTGACCACTTTTTCTATGGAAGCGTCTAAAAATGTATTTACGTTAAAGGGAACCACATAATCAAGTCCTTTTGGAAAATCCTTTTTGGCCTCTTCCAAAATTTTCATTACCTCTTCGGTAACTTCCTGTGCATTCGATCCTGAAGTTTGAAAAATACCTCCCGCAACACCCGGTTTTCCCATCCCCATGTTTTTGGAAGTATAGCTAAAAGCGCCTAATTCTATGTTAGCAACATCTTTTAGTCTCAAAAAATCTCCGTTCCCAGCAGATTTTACAATGATGTTTTCGTATTCGGAAACTTGCGACAATCGGCCTTTATACTTCATGGTATATTCATAAACACCTTCCGCATTTTCACCAAATTTACCCGGTGCAGCTTCAATATTTTGTTCCCGAAGCGCTGCCTGAATATCAGACGGCACTATATTGTACATCGCCATTTTTTGGGGATCTATCCAAATACGCATGGAATAATCTTTTGCCCCAAAAATATTTACCTGCCCAACGCCTTTTACCCTTTGTAATAGCGGAACAATGTTTATTTTGGCGTAATTCTGGACAAAAGTTTCATCATATTCCTTGTTGTCAGAAAACAAAGAGAAAAACAGCAAAGCGCTCGTTTGCTTTTTAATGGTGGTAACACCTGTTTGTATTACTACAGAAGGCAATTTACTGGTGGCTCTGGAAACTCGGTTTTGAACATTAACTGCTGCAATATCCGCATTTATGCCTTGTTCAAAAAATACGCTGATGCTTGCGGCACCATCATTACTGGCTGTGGAAGACATATAAGTCATTCCTTCCACCCCATTTATTTCTTCTTCCAAAGGAATAATAACGCTGTTTAGCACAGTTTCGGCATTTGCCCCGGTATAAGATGCGCTAACCTGAACTGTTGGCGGCGCAATATCCGGATACTGCTCTATAGGTAGGGACATTAATCCCAACACCCCTAAAATGGTTATTAAAATGGAAATTACTGTTGACAAAACAGGTCTGTCAATAAATTTTTTTATCATAATTTAAAAATTATCGGATTGTTATTTTAGCCTGTTTTGATTATTTTTTAACCACAACAATATTTGGGGTAATTTCCTGTCCTTCAGAAAGTTTAGAAACGCCTTCCACAACAAGCAAATCTCCATCTTCAATGCCTTCGGAAACGATAAAATCTAAATCCAAGGTTCCTTTTGTTTCAATTACGTGTGATTCCACTTTATTGTCTTTTCCAACCAAGTAAATTATTTTTTTTCCCTGCATTTCAAACACAGCAACTTGTGGCACCAAAACAACATTTTTTTCTGTAAATGGAATTTGGACGATCCCGCTGCCTCCGCTTCTTAAAATTCCTTCCGGATTTTGGAAAGTGGCTCTAATTTCTGTACTGCCGGTTCTTTCATTAACCAACCCATTTATTGTTTCTATTTTTCCTGGGTGGCTGTAGGTAGAATTATCGACTAAAATAAGCGAAACATCTGCAATATTGTTGATTTTTTCCTGCATCGTATTTCCTTTAAAAGTCCTGCTGAAATCCAACAATTCCTTTTCGTTCATTGAAAAATAAGCCCTCATATTTTTGGTGTCGGAAACTGTGGTTAAAGGCTCTGCCATAATGCCGCTCACCAAACTTCCTTCTCTATAAGGAAGGCTTCCCACAACGCCATTTACCGGACTTGTGATATTGGCGTAATTGATATTAGCGATAATACTGTTGTAATTGCTTTTTGCCTGGGCTAAATTGGCTTTGGCGGTTTCAAGCTGAACATTGCTGATAATATTTCTTTCCACTAAGGGAACCAATCGATCAACCTCAACTTGTGCCGCATTCACTTTTGCTTTTTCTGCGGAAGCATCCTGACTTAAACTTGCTGTTTCCAGTTTAAATAAAAGTTGCCCTTTTTTTACAATCTGCCCTTCATCAATATAAATTTTTTGGATAAAACCAGTCACTTTTGGCCTAATTTCAACATTTTGTTGTCCTTCCAAATTGGCGGAATATTGCTGATAAACAACCGCATCCTGTTTTTTAACTTTTTGGACGTTTAGTGTCATTGGGCCTTTTGCCTGTTGTTGTGGCTGTTTGCTGTTGCAGCTTACAGCAGCAACCAACAGTATGGCAAGTGTAAATTTGAGAGTGGTATTAATAGATATCATTATTCCTTTTGATTTATGATGGTTAGTATATTTTGCTTTAATTCAGTTAAATTATCAATCATTTTATCAATAAACTCCATGTATTGTTTGTTAAACTGGAGACTTAAATTATTTTCGTCATAATTATTTTTTAATTGAAGTAACCTCTTTTTATAATTATATATTTTTTGGTGATTGATTTTATCTTTTGTCCACAGCGCTATTTTTTCGTCTAACCTTGAAATAACATGGTTTGGGGATACTTTAAAATAGCGTTTTCTGTCCCCGCATTTGGTATAATACGTTATTCTTCCTATAGACTGCAATAATTGTAAATTTGTGGAAATTGAACTTTTGCTTGCTTCCAATTTTTCTGTGAGTTCTTCAAAAGTTGCACCTTCAATGCCATTTAATATCAAGTAAACAAAAATTCGGGAGGCTAATGGCGCTAAATGATCCGCATCCTCAAAATGAACGCCAAGCTCTTCAACCAACGCCAGTTTTTCAGCCATCAAATTATTTTCGTCAATCATATTGAAAAATATTTTTGGCAAAAATAGGCTTTAGTTCGTTTAATTCCGAACCAAACAGACGTTAAAATTATATTAAAAAAAAATAGAGGCGAATGCCTCTATTTTTTTTATATGTTTTTTACTGTTATCCCACAAACTTGGACACATTTTGCCAAGGACCGCCGTTAATCACATCTATCCCTTGTTGTTTTAAAAATGATGTTGCCTGTCCGCTTCTCGCACCGCTTCTGCAAACTGCGATAACCTTTTTATTCATTTTTTTTATCTCTGCAACTTTCGTGGGAATAGCATTTAAAACCATGTTTTTCGAGCCTTTTACATGCCCTTCCTTAAACTCCTCTACCGTTCTTACATCAATAACAACAGCACCTTCTTTTAAATATTCTTCAATTGAAGCTCCTGCATTTCCTCCACCAAATAATCCAAAAAAACTCATTCTTTTTAATTTTAAAATTCAGGCAAAGATAATTCAATAAAACCTTACTTGGGTAACTATAGTTACGCTATTTTGAAATAAGGCGAATTCCGTTGGCGATAAGTTGCTCGTACTTTTTAATTTTTTTAAGCTGCATCAAATGCTTTAAAATACTGTCTTCCACTTTGGTATTCGAGTGATAAACAAGCTCATACATTTCAATGGGCAATAACCAATCCGTTGCAAAATTCGCATTAAGTTTTTCGAAAATTACTGTCAATTTCTGAAAATCCACTGTTTCGCTTTTTCTCATTTCAGCCACTTGTTCATACAATTTATGCAGCTTAATCTCTTCTTCTGAATAAGAAATTTTATGCGTTTTGGTGGCAGAAACATCTCCTAAATCCTTAAACGAATTTGCGGAAGCCGGTCCGGCATAGGCCGAAATAATTTCTTTCCCCACCGCCATATCGTAAATTCCCCATGCCGGCTGAAACAAAACTTTGTCGTTATGGGTTACCGTACAATTTTTAAAAGAAATCAATAAAATCTTCCCTTTTAAATCACGTTTTCCTGTAATAACTTCCCCTTCCACTTTAATATTTCCTTCAAAAAGCAAGGTTGTTTTTTCGCCCTCATAAATCCCGTAAACCTCCAAGTCTTTTGGAAACATATCTTCAATGGCAAAATTGATGCCTTTTAATTTCCCTATCGGACTTCCAAAGCCTCCCATGTGATGATCAGTTCCGTGACCGATTAATTCCTTATCCCTGCTTGCCAAAGCGGTTGGACCGGCCGTTTGGATATATACAGGCTTGTTGTTTTGATCAGTAATGACATTTATAAAAACACCGGAAATTTGCAGTCCTGTGCTTAATTCGACCGTGCCAATATTTTTGGAATTTATCAATTTTTGAACGCCTGCGAATCCACCGGTTCTCAGCGCCATTTTATTGGCAAATTCTTCCAGCACAAAACTCAAATGTGCAAAATCGGGCGTAACAAAAAGTTGTGGCTGAGGCTTGGTAATGTCGAAATTTTGCGTTGCAGCGGCTATGCCGTAAGGAACTTTTTTAACTTCATTGGTCAAACATTTTTTACTTTCGCCTATGGAAGAAAGCAAACCCGCGCCATATATTTTCGGGTTTTCCAATGTTCCGATTAAGCCGTACTCCACAGTCCACCAATGTAAATTCCGTATTTGCGCCATTTCGGAAAGTTCAACCATCGTATCTTGCAGCTCTTCAACTTTATGTTGGGCATTTTCAATTTCCTCTTCTGAAGAATTTGGATCTTCCTTTAAAATAGAAAGCAACCTGATGGCCTCATACATTTCATAATCTTCAGAAGAAGAAATTGCCTTACATCCAATTTCACCAAACCTGCGCAAGTATTCGGCATATTCCGGATTTGCGATAATTGGTGCGTGGCCAGCGGCTTCATGAATAATATCGGGCGCCGGTGTATATTCAATATGGTCAATGGTTCTGATATCTGAAGCGATTACCAACACATTATAGGCCTGAAATTCCATAAAAGCATTCGGCGGAATAAATCCGTCCACTGAAACCGCTGCCCATCCAATATCTTTTAAAATTCTGTTCATACCTTCCATTTTCGGGATTTCCTCTGCAGAAATACCCGTTTTTTCTAAGCCTTCCAAATATGATTCATGCGCCACTTTACTCAAAATATCTATATTCATTCGCATCACATAACGCCAAACCGCCTGATTTTGGGCTGTATATTCCTCATAAGGCTGCTTCATAATGAACTGATGCAAATGTTTTGGCAGCCGTTCGGTAACTTTATTGAATTTTATGCTGTTCTTCATTTTATGCTGTTTACGCTGTGAATTTACAATTTTTTAAAAAATCAGTCATTTAAAAGTCTAAAAAATAATCTGCCTGCTCGAGAACTGACAAGTCGAAACCTGTCCCAACATATAACATTTACTTCCATTCAGTGGGTTAATGGGAATTTTCGCAATCGTTTTAGTAAATTTCACAAGAAATTAAGACCCAATCAAAAGCGCTTCAATTGAATACTTTGTATCTTTGTGTGATTCAAAATAATACCGATTCTTATGAACAAGAAAGTGATTTTAATGATTTTAGACGGCTGGGGAATAACTCAAGACCCGAAAGTTTCTGCTATTTTTAACGCGAAAACCTCTTATATTGACAGTTTGTACGGCAAGTACGCAAATGCTAGTTTGCGCACCGACGGAGAATATGTTGGATTGCCAGAAGGACAAATGGGAAATAGTGAAGTTGGACATATGAATTTAGGTGCCGGAAGAATTGTTTTTCAGAACTTGGTTCGGGTGAACATGGCTGTTAAAAATAAAACGCTGGGAAAAGAAAAAGAATTGCTTGATGCGATTTCTTATGCGAAAGAAAACAATAAAAATATTCACTTGTTAGGATTGGTTTCAGATGGTGGCATTCATTCCCACATTGACCATTTAAAAGGTTTGCTGGATGTTGCCGCAGAACACAACCTGAAAAACGTGTTTTTACATGCGTTTACGGACGGAAGAGACTGTGATCCAAAATCGGGCGTAAATTTTATAGAAACCATTCAGAATTACATGAAAGAAACCACCGGTGAATTGGCTACAGTAACCGGACGTTATTTTGCAATGGACAGAGATAAACGCTGGGAACGCATAAAATTGGCTTATGATGCGCTTGTAAATTCCGAAGGCGTGAAATCGACCAACGCCATTAAAAACATGGAAGAAAGTTATGCCAATGATGTGACCGATGAGTTTATCAAACCCATTATTATGACTGATGAAAACGGCCATCCAAAAACACAAATTAAAGAAGATGACGTGGTTCTTTTCTTCAATTACAGAACCGATAGAGGGCGCGAACTTACCGAAGTGCTGACCCAAAAAGATTATCCTGAATTTGGCATGAAAACACTTCCATTGTATTATGTAACCTTAACCAGTTACGATGACACTTTCAAAAATATTCATATCATTTATACAACAGATAATCTGGAAAATACTTTGGGTGAAGTGTTGGCAAAAGCAGGGAAAAAACAAATTAGAATTGCGGAATCAGAGAAATATCCGCACGTTACTTTCTTCTTTTCGGGCGGAAGAGAAAAACCATTTGAAAATGAAAAACGTATTTTATGTCCATCCCCAAAAGTCGCCACCTATGATTTGAAACCTGAGATGAGCGCTTTTGAAATTCGTGATTCCATTATTCCCGAATTGGATAAAAAAGAAGTCGATTTTGTATGTTTAAACTTTGCCAATGGTGATATGGTTGGGCATACAGGTGTAATGGAAGCGGCGATAAAAGCTTGTGAAGCCGTTGATGAATGTGTGGAGGACGTGGTTGCTTCCGCATTAAAAAACGATTACACCACTATTATTATCGCTGACCACGGAAATTGTGAAACGATGATAAATCCTGACGGAACGCCAAACACCTCCCATACCACCAATCCGGTTCCAGTAGTTTTGGTGGATAAAGAACTGAAACATATTGATGATGGCGTTTTAGCAGATATTGCACCCACTATTTTAGAATTGATGGGATTGGAAAAACCGGCAGTAATGACGCGTCATTCCTTAATTTAATTTTGTAGTTTTACAGGCACATTAAATTTTCACACCATGAAAAACATATTTTATTTCATCCTTATCCTGAGCATTGTGAGTTGTTCTGCGCAGAAAAAAGAAGCAACCGCCATAAAAGATTCTTCTGGAAATTTAATTGGCATCGCGAATAAGGAGAGTTTTCTTGCAGAACCTTTTAATACATGGTTTACGCCAAATTATACGACCTATGAAACGAACAAGGAAGTGATGGAAAAACTGAAACCACTTTTAAAAGAAGTAACCATTAAAGGTTTTATGGGAACTTGGTGCGGGGACAGCAAAGAGCAAACGCCTATTTTATATAAAATTTTAGATGAAGCCGGTTTTAACTATGACCATTTAGAATTAATTACCGTAAACAGAAGCAAATCCACTCCAGATAATTTACAGGAAGGTTTCAATATTGAAAGAGTTCCTACCTTTATTGTATACAAAAATGATAAAGAAATTGGACGATTTGTTGAATATCCAAGAGAATCTGTTGAAGCCGATTTATTGAAAATTGTAAGCGGCCAACCTTATAAACATTCTTACCAAGAGTAGTCTTCTACCCAAAAAAAAGGGGGACTTATTCCAAATCCTGAAGTTCTCCAAGTTGTTTTAGGATGTCAAAAGTTTTTTTCGCCTCTTCTTCATTAATAGTAGAAATGGCAGCGCCCACATGAACCAACACATAATCGCCAATGTTGGCTTCAGGAACCAAGGTTAGGCTCACTTCTTTTATAATTCCGTCAAAAGACACTTTCCCCAATCTGAAAGTTTCATCCAACTGAGAAGTAATTTCTATTAATTTTCCGGGAATTGATAAACACATAATAATTTACGATTTTTGAATGTTGCATTTTTTCAATGCTATTTTGTCTTGCTAACTTTTAAACTAAATTCTTTTTCAACCAATCATACCAAGCCTCCATGCCTTCGCCCGTAGTTGCAGAAACTTCAAAAAACAGCAATTTCGGATTTACCTGCAGTGCATATTTTTTTATATTTTCTATATTTATATTTACGTAAGGCAGCAAGTCTATTTTGTTGATGATACAAATGTCTGAAGTGTAAAACATATCGGGATATTTTATGGGCTTGTCTTCTCCTTCCGTGGTGCTTATGATGACAACCCGTTTGTTTTCACCCAAATCGAACATAGACGGACAAACCAAATTTCCCACATTTTCAATCATTAAAACTGAATTGTCCTTTACATTCAATTTTTTAACAGCATCGTAAACCATATCGCTTTCCAAATGACAGCCCTTACCAGTATTTATCTGAATTACGGGAACATCAAGTGCCGCAATTCTATTGGCGTCATTTAACGTTTGCTGATCGCCTTCAATCACATAAAACGGAATTTCTGTTTTTAAATCGGCCAAAGTGCGTTCTAAAAGTGTTGTTTTTCCTGAGCCTGGCGAACTTACCAAATTTAGTGCAAATATGTTTTTTGCTTCAAAATACCCCCTGTTTCTGGCGGCCAAAAGCTGGTTATTTTGAAGAATATCCTGTTCGATATCCAAGACTTTGTGTTTATGGTCGTGCTCATGAGCGTCCGAATGATTATCGTGGTGATGATGTTCCTCATGAGAATGGGAATGACCGTCGTGATGATGGTGTTCCGCATGCGAATGGGAATGCCCCCCATGATGTTGATTCCCGTGAGAATGATTCTCTTCTCCCGGTTTTAAAATAATCGGACCGTTATTTTCGGTGCCGCAGCCACAAGTTCCACACATAATTAACTAAGTTTTAAATGACTTCCAATGCTTTTACCCTCAATTCTTTTCCCTGCAAAATACCTTTAAAATAACTGTTGCAATAGGGACAGGGATCAAATAAGTTGTCCATCTCAAATTCTGTATCGCAATCGACACACTTCCCTTTTCCTTTAATCACAATAATCTCTTTTTCGGCAAACTCAAGAACAGTCTCTTTAATTGCCGATTCCCAAATAAAATTTAAAGAATCAAGTTCAACACCAGACAAAACACCTATTTCAAGTTCAATTTTTGTAACTCTTTCTGCCTTTGCTTTCGCTGTTTCGTCTTCGGCAATTTTAACAATTCCCAGTGCTATAGATAACTCGTGCATAATTAAAAAAGCGTTTATATTCAAATTTACAAATTATCTCTAAATAAATAGTTGAATCGAAATTTTCTTCTGTTATTTTTATTTGGTTTAAATAAGCGTTATAGATTGGTTAGCCTTATTTCAAACCATTCTAAATTAGGTGGTTATGTTAATTTATTCAAAAAAAATTGTACTTTAGTTATGTGCTTTTTTAAAACGGAAGGCACAAGAGTTAAAAGTCTTTTTCATTACTTAAAAACTTTACTTATGTCTACCAAAAACGAACAACGAGAAACTTACTACGAAAGCATCATAAAACAAGGTTACAGCCGTAGAGATTTTATTAAATTTTCTACCTATATGGCTGCTTTTATGGGCTTGGAATCTTCTATGGTTGGACAAATTGCCGAATCTTTAGAAAAAACACCCCGAATACCTATTATTTGGGAACACTACCAAGAATGTACATGTTGCAGTGAATCTTTTATCCGGTCGGACCATCCTATTGTAGCCGATATAATTTTAGACAGAATCTCCTTGGATTATACACAAACTTTAATGGCGGCATCCGGACATCAGGCTGAAGCCGCAAAAAAAGCAATCATGGATAAATACAAAGGCGAATACATTCTTTGTGTTGAGGGTTCAATTCCTTTAGGGGATGACGGAAATTATTGCTGTATCGCAGGGAAATCGGCAAAAGAAACATTTTTGGAAGCCGCTGCAGGGGCAAAAGCTATTATTGCCTGGGGAAGCTGTGCCTCTAACGGATGCGTACAGGCTGCAAAACCAAATCCAACAGGCGCAACGCCTATTCATAAAATAGTAAAAAACAAACCTATTATAAAAGTTCCCGGTTGTCCTCCAATAGGAGAAGTAATGGCGGGAGTCATTATGCATGTGGTGGCATTTGATCGTTTGCCGGAATTAGACCGATTGGGAAGACCAAAAGCATTTTACGGAAAACGAGTACACGACAGTTGTTACCGACGCCCTTATTATGATGCCGGATTGTTCGCGGAAACTTTTGACGACCAAAATGCTAAAAATGGTTATTGCTTATATAAAGTTGGATGCAAAGGACCTATGACCTATAATTCCTGTGGCATCATTAAATGGAATGATGGCGTTAGTTATCCAATTCAATCAGGTCATGGTTGTATAGGTTGCAGTGAGGAAAATTTCTGGGACAATGGACCATTCTATGAAAGAACAACACAAGCACCTGGGTTTGCCATTGAAAGCAACGCGGATACCGTTGGTAAAGTTGCCGCAGGCGTAGTTGTTGGAGGCATTGCCTTACACGCAATTGGCGCAACTATCTCTAAACGACAAGAGCTGGCCGACAATATCAAAAGAGGCAAAACCAATGAAAAAAATATTGATTCCTAAAACACAATACAATGGCAAATAGAATAGTAGTTGACCCAATTACCAGAATTGAAGGTCATTTAAGAATAGAAGCAGAAATTAAAGATGGTGTAATTGTAGATGCCTTTAGTTCCAGCACCATGGTTAGGGGCATTGAAAGCATTGTTAAGGGACGTGATCCAAGAGATGTTTGGGCATTTGTGCAACGTACCTGTGGTGTTTGCACCACTGTGCACGCATTAACTTCTGTAAGAGCCGTTGAAGATGCTTTGGGGATTGCAGTGCCTCCAAATGCTGAAATGGTTCGGAATATTATGGAGGGTGCTTTGTATATGCATGACCATACGGTTCATTTTTATCATTTACACGCCTTGGACTGGGTAGATATTGTAAATGCCCTAAAAGCAGATCCTAAGAAAACATCTGAAATTGCTCAAAGCATCTCAAATTGGCCAAAAAGTTCACCGGGTTATTTTTCTGATGTGCAAAAGAGAGTGCAAAAATTTGTGGAAAGCGGCCAATTAGGCATTTTCGCAAATGGTTATTGGGGACATTCCCAAATGAAATTGCCTGCCGAAGTTAATTTATTGGCAGTCGCACATTATTTGGAAGCCTTGGAATGGCAAAAAGAAATCGTAAAAGTGCACACCATTTTTGGCGGAAAAAACCCACACCCTAATTATTTGGTTGGTGGTATGGCTTGCGCCATAAATTCAGATGGTGCCGGTGGTTTAAATGCAGAACGATTGGCTTACGTAGGAAAATTGTTAAAAGACGGAAAAGATTTTATTGATCAGGTTTATATTCCAGATTTGTTGGCAATAGCTTCTTTCTATAAAGATTGGGGCGCTATCGGAAAAGGATTCGGAAATTACATGTCTTATGGCGATTTCCCAACAAATGGCTATGCTGATATGTCAGGCTTTAAATTCCCTTCAGGCATTATTTTAAATAATGACTTGTCTAAAGTACTCGATGTTGACCACAGAAACAGCGAAGAAATTGAAGAATTTGTAAACAACTCATGGTATGATGATTATGCAGAAGGAAAAGACAAAGGAAGACATCCTTGGGAAGGCGAAACCAATATCAAATATTCCGGTCCCAAACCACCTTACGAGTTTTTAAATGTGGAAGAAAAATACAGTTTTGTTAAAACGCCACGATGGAAAGGATTGCCTATGGAAGTTGGGCCACTTGCCCGTTTATTGGTAGGTTATGGAAGAGGAAATAAAGAAATTCAAGCTGCAGTAAATGCAGCCTTGGCACATTTAAATGTTCCTGTTGATGCGTTGTTTTCAACATTAGGAAGAACAGCAGCCCGCGGAATTGAAACGCAATTGGTTGCAAATTGGACGCTGGAATTCTATGACACTTTAATGAGTAACATTAAAAATGGTGACGAACGTATGGCAAACATGGATAGCTGGGAACCTTCCAGCTGGCCAAAGGAAGCCAAAGGTGTCGGATTTATGGAAGCACCGAGAGGTGCATTGGCACATTGGATAACCATTAAAGATGAGAAAACCGAAAATTACCAAATGGTGGTTCCTTCAACATGGAATGCTTCACCACGAGATCCGAAAGGACAGCGTTCGGCCTATGAAGCTGCTTTAATAGGTACGCCTGTGGCAGATCCTGAATTGCCATTGGAAATTATACGTACCATTCATTCTTTTGATCCTTGTTTGGCTTGTGCCGTACATTTATATGATGAACATGGAAATCATATTTCCCAAGTTCAAAATATTGCAAGTTGTGACAGTTAAACTATAAATTATGGAAACTAGAAATTTTAAACGCGTATTGGTTTGGGAATTGCCTGTTCGGATTTTCCATTGGGTAAATGTGCTCTCTGTGATTACACTTTCGCTTACCGGATTTATAATTGCCGATCCGCCTGCACTGCTTTCAAATGCAGAAGCAACAAATTTACATTCCTTTGGAATTGTTCGATTTATTCATTTTGGCACAGCATATATTTTCTTTTTTAATATGATTTTAAGATTCTATTGGGCATTTGTAGGGAACAAGTATGCCAATTGGAGCGCATTTTGGCCCTTCACAAGAAAAATGTGGAATAATATTTGGCATGTGCTCAAAATTGATATTTTCTTATTTAATGACAAGAAGCCCGATATAAAAGATATTAGTATTGGTCATAATGGCCTTGCTGCAGTATCTTATATTGCACTATTTTTTATTGCCTTAATTTCAATTTTTACCGGATTTGCTTTGTATGCCGACACTTCAAGTTGGTGGTTGCCAAAATTATTTAGTTGGGTAACGCCGTTATTTGGTGGCGACTTTATGGTTCGTACCATACATCATATTGCCATGTGGGGATTTATTCTCTTTATTTTAATCCATGTATATTTGGTTTTTTATCACGACTGGCTAGAAGGTCGCGGGGAAGTTTCCTCTATGTTTGGAGGATATAAATTTGTTTGTGAAGAGCGATTGAAAAAAGCGAAGGAAGCTGAGAAAAAAGAATAATTAACAATATAAATAATAATAATAACCAAGCGTAAGTGAATTCATTCGACCACTGTTTTTTAAGTTGAATGAATTTACTTTTTTTAACCAGTTTATATGAGCATAAAAGAAAGAACTCCCATAGCCATCAGCAGTGATTCCTATTTTTTTGAAAAAGACAAATCGAACAGTATTTTAATTCTCGGCGTTGGCAATTATTTAATGGGTGATGAAGGTATTGGCGTTCATGTAATGCAAGAAATGGCTAAAATGAAATTGCCCTATTATGTCGATATTTTAGACGGCGGAACCGGCGGATTCCTATTGCTGAATTGTTTTGAAGCTTATCAAACCATTATTTTTGTGGATGCCACAATGGATGGAAAACCTGCCGGAACCATTTCGCTGATTCGTCCAAAATTCGCATCCGATTTCCCTTCAGCGTTAAGTGTGCACGATGTGGGTTTGAAAGACATGATAGAAGCCGTTTATTTAATGGAAGAAAAACCCGATCTTCATTTGTTTACCGTTTCCATCGAAGAATTGGTACCGATGACCATAGAATTGAACCCAAATGTAAAAAACGCTATTCCCAAAATTATTAAACAACTATTAACCCATGCGGAAGCCCTTCATCTAAAAAAAGATTAAATTTAGCTATTGGTATTAAGAATTAAATTTTAGACTTTTAATATTTAACTTCTAATATTTAATATTTAATATTTAATATTTACTTTTAACTTCTAAAATCTAACCTAAATTGGCATCAACCTACAAAATCACTATTTCCGGACAAGTGCAGGGGGTTGGATTTCGTCCGTTTGTTTATGGTTTGTCAAAATCTTTTTCTTTAACGGGAACCGTTTCCAACAATGAAGAAGGCGTTATTATTTTCACAACGGGACCAGAAGAGTCTGTTCAGCAATTTTACGACAAACTACTGCTAAATCCGCCGCCGGTTTCCAAAATAAAAAACAGTGCCATTTCCCAAATAGATTTTATTGAATTTGCTGATTTCAACATTATTCCGTCCAATAAAAACGGCCAGTTAAATTTGCCTTTGACACCCGATTTTGCCATTTGCGACGACTGTAAAAAAGACATTCAGGATCCGGAAAATAGACGATTTAACTATCCATTTACCACCTGCGTAAATTGCGGTCCGCGCTGGGCAATTACCAACACTTTTCCTTTTGAAAGAAATCATACAACTATGAATGATTTCCCCATGTGCGACGCATGCGAAAAGGAATATTCCAATTCGGCCGACCGTCGTTTTCATTCACAAACCAACACTTGCCATACCTGTGGAATTGGTTTGGTTTTGATGGATAACCTTAGGAATACCATTCCTTCAACACCTCAAAATATCTTTAAAAAAATTGCCAAATTTCTTACTGAAGGAAAAATTATGGCCATCAAAAATACCGGTGGCTATTTATTGTGCTGCAATGCCGGAAATGAAGCCGCCATCCAAAAATTACGCGCCAAAAAAAACAGGCCAAACAAGCCTTTTGCCATTTTATTTCCTTCAATGGAATTTTTACGAAATGATTTAAAAATCAACGAGCATCATCAAAAATCTTTAGCTTCAGCAGAAAGGCCAATCAACATTATTCCTCTGGAAAATTATAAAGGAAAAATCGCCTTGCATGCTGTTGCTCCCGGGTTAAATCAGTTGGGTGTGATGCTGCCCTACTCTGGGATTTTACAATTGCTGGCCAACGAATTAACCTTCCCCATCATAGCCACCAGCGGAAATATTCACGGCTCGCCAATTATAAGCGACAACTTAGAAGCATTTGAAAAACTGCAATATGTTGCCGATTATTTTGTGCTGCACCATCTGGAAATTACGCATCCGCAGGACGATTCTGTCGTGAAATACAGCGCCAAATTCAATCAAAAAGTTCTATTCAGAAGAGCACGTGGTTATGCCCCAAATTATTTTGATGCACGGATTAATTCCGAAGAAAAAGTGATGGCGATGGGCGCCGATTTAAAAAGCAGTATCGCATTTTATCCCAATCAATATTTGTATGTAAGCCAATACCTTGGAAATCTTCAAAATTTTGATGTTTATAACCGATTTACTTCCTCAGTTAATGCATTCACAACTATTTTTGAACAGCTGCCAGAAGTGGTTTTGGTGGACAAGCATCCCGGATATCAAAGTACGCAGTTCGGAAAGGAGTTGGCGCAAAAGAACAAGTCGGAATTGGTTGATATTCAACATCATAAAGCCCATTTTTCGGCAATTTTGGGCGAACATCAATTGTTTTCAGAAAAAGTGTTGGGTCTTGTTTTTGACGGAACCGGTTATGGTGATGATGGCAACATTTGGGGCGGTGAGTTTTTTGATTATGAACATCATAAAATTGAAAGAACCAATCATATTCACTATTTCGACTGGCTCTTGGGTGATAAAATGGCCAAAGAACCCAGATTGTCTTTACTTTCTTTGGCTTCTGATGACATGATTCATGCTTTGTCTGAAAAATTTACTTCAAGTGAACTTAAAACCTATCAATCTTTAAAGAAAACCAATCTATTAAAAACCTCCTCTGTCGGAAGATTGTTTGATGCTGTTGCTTCTCTTTTAAATATCACCGATTATAACACTTACGAAGGCGAAGCTGCCATTTTATTGGAAAACAGGATTGCGGAATACAATCTGAAATCTTGCCGAAGTTATTTATCGGATCCAGAAAAAGGCATTTCAGCTACAGAAATCATTAAAAATATTTTTGGAGATCTTCAAAATAAAAAACCAACCGAACAGATTATTTTAAACTTTTTATACACGCTGGCATCTTCAATCGTTGAACTCGCAAAAAACAAGAATTACAAACACATTGCTTTTAGCGGAGGCGTTTTTCAAAACACAACTTTGGTGGATTTATTGATTGCATTAGCGCCAAAGGAAATAAAATTGTACTTTCATAAAGATTTATCGCCTAACGACGAAAATGTCTCTTTTGGACAAATGATGTATTATTTAAATATTATAAAATGAAACATTTAAGTGAATACCGAGATTTTGAAGCCACCAAAAAATACCTTGATGAAATTCATAAAATCACCACGAAGGAATGGAATATCATGGAAATTTGCGGCGGACAAACACACAGTTTGGTCAAAAACGGAATTTTGGAATTATTGCCCGAAAAAGTCAGGATGATTCACGGTCCTGGCTGTCCGGTTTGTGTAACGCCGCTCAATTTAATTGACAAAGCCATTGAATTGCTTGAGAAAGGTGTGATTGTTTGTTCTTTTGGTGATATGATTCGCGTACCAGGAAGCAAAAAAAGCTTGTTGGAAGCAAAAGCTGTAGGCGGTGATTTGCGTATTTTATATTCTCCTTTGGAAGCGGTTTCCATAGCCAAACAAAATCCTGATAAAGAAGTCGTTTTTTTTGCGGTTGGCTTTGAAACCACCGCTCCGGCAAATGCCTTATCGGTTTTACATGCCGAAAAAGAAGGGCTTGATAATTATACCATTTTGGCTTCTCATGTGTTGGTTCCGCCGGCAATGGAAGCTATTCTAGATGATGAACTTTGCACCATTGATGCTTTTTTAGGAGCAGGTCACGTTTGTGCCATTATGGGAATGCAGGAATATTACCCGCTGGTTGAAAAATATAAAATACCGATTGTCATTACCGGTTTTGAGCCATTGGATTTGGTGCAGGGCATTTATATGGCAGTAAAACAATTGGAAGAAGGCATTTATAAATTGGAAAATCAGTATGCAAGGGTGGTAAAAGAACACGGAAATACTGCGGCAATTAATGTAATCAACACCATTTTTGAAGTTGGAGCAAGGGAATGGCGCGGCATTGGTGAAATTCCAAACAGTGGCTATGTAATTAAAGAAGCCTATAGAAAATATGATGCGGAGGCTAAATTTAACATCAGCCACATTAAAGTGCCCGAAAATCCGAATTGCATTGCAGGCGAAATATTGCGTGGCATCAAAAAACCAAATCAGTGCGACCAGTTTGGCAAAGCCTGCAAACCTGCCAATCCGCTTGGAGCGCCAATGGTTTCCTCGGAAGGCGCCTGTGCCGCATACTATCATTTTTCAACTCATTTAACAGACTAAAAACTATGAAAAAAACGGGAATCGAAACCATTAATTTAGGTCACGGAAGCGGTGGCGAACTGACCAGAAATTTACTGGACAAACATATTTTTAACATATTCAGCAATCCGTTTTTAGATCAAAAACACGATGGTGCCATTGTGGAAATAAACTCAAAAATTGCCATTTCAACCGATAGTTTTGTAATTACGCCCATATTTTTTAAAGGCGGAGATATTGGCGAACTGGCAGTAAACGGCACCGTAAATGATGTAGCCATGTGCGGTGCCATCCCAAAATATTTGTCCTTGGCTTTTATCATCGAAGAAGGCTTAAAAATGGAAGAATTTACCAGCATTGTGGCTTCCGTAAAAAAAGCGGCGGATGAAAGCGGCGTGCTCATTATTACCGGCGACACAAAAGTGGTGGAACGGGGAAAAGGCGATAAAATTTTCATAAATACCACCGGATTTGGACAAATACATCCAAAAGCAAACATTTCTGTCCATAATATAAAAGCGGGCGATAAAATTTTGGTGAACGGTAACATTGCCCAACACGGAATGGCCATTATGAGTGAGCGAAAAGGATTGGAATTTGAATCTGATTTGGTGAGCGACACCACCAATTTAAACTTCTTGGTGAAGGATTTATTGGATGAATTTGGCGAAAAAATAAAACTTTTCAGAGATCCAACCCGTGGCGGATTGGGAACGGTGTTGCACGAAATTGCCAACGACATTTCAAAAGGCGTTTTCTTAAAAGAAATTGCCATTCCATTGGAGAAACAAGTAGCGGCAGCCTGCGAAATGTTAGGATTGGATCCCATGTATGTTGCCAATGAAGGCGTGTTTTTGGTGGTTGTGGATCCGAGCATAGAAGCGGAAGTATTGGCGTTGATGAGGAATCATAATAGAGGAAAAAACGCGGCATTGATTGGTGAATTCACCAATGAACATCCAAACAAAGTGGTGATGGAAAGTTTAATTGGCGGGAAGAGGATTGTGAGTCCGTTGGTTGGTGAACAATTGCCAAGGATTTGCTAGCTTTTGATTTACGATATTTTGAATTTAGGCTTCGAGACTTTTGAAAACTTATTAGTTTGCCACAACCCAATAAATTCCAATAAAAAAAGCAAACAAACCTCCGGCCATTCTAATGCCTTTAAAAAAAGTATGGTTATGTTTTTGTTTTGAAAATGAGGCAAAACTTCCAATCACAAAAGCAAAAGAAATCATCGCCGATAAAGTACCTATCCCAAAACCAACAATGTATTTGACCGAATCGAGTTTTGAGATAAATCCGATGACAGGGAGAAACAACAAAAAGTGGGCAACGCCTGCCAAACCGTGAACAAATCCAACAGATAAAGAAGCAATCATTCCTTGTTTTAAGTTTGCATTGGGGTGGGTGTGCGATTTTTCAGTTTGGTGAATATGAGGATGTTTTCTAATTACTTCACTAACTTCATAGCGAATGTCCGGGTTTTTCTTAATTATTGAACCAACCTCATCATGCATGTGCGGATGTTCATGAATTATCGGATATCCTTCAACGTGAATATGGGTATGTTTGTGTTGTTTTTCATCTTTAAAAATTTTAAAGAAAATCCACAAAGCCAAACCAATTAAAATAACGCCGACCATTTTTTCGCTGTGCATCGATATTTTTTCAATGGGAATCAAATCTTTAAACATCAAAAATAAAACGCCAATGGAAAGCATTCCAAACAAATGCCCAATACCCCAAAAAAGTCCGACTTTCCATGCTTTCTTTTTGCTTTCAATGGCAAAAGGCGTTACCGCCGCCAAATGATCGGGGCCAGAAATTACGTGCAATATTGCAGCAATAATTCCTGCCAATAAGGGAAAAGATAATTCCATGCGCTATAAAATTGAAATACGATTAAAAATACAAAATTATGGAACACCAAAAACATATATTTGTATAAATTAGATGCGATGTATTTTGGGTGTCATTACTTTTATAACCCAAAAAACTTCTTTTTAATGGATAACAACAAAAATATTATGAAAGCATCTGAAAATTCTTACGAAGTTATTGTTGTTGGAGGTGGATTGGCAGGATTAACAAGCGCAATTCACCTATCAAAATTTGGAATAGATGTTTTGGTCATCGAAAAAAACGCCTATCCAAAACACAAAGTTTGTGGGGAATATGTTTCCAACGAAGTTTTGCCTTACTTAAATTATTTGGGAGTGGATCCTTTTATGTTAGGCGCTAAAAAAATTGATAAATTTTTGTTAAGCACTCAAAAAAATAACCTAATTGAAACCGATTTGCCATTGGGCGGCTTTGGTATTTCTCGTTATGCATTAGATGATGCATTGTCCAAAAAGGCCATCGAAAACGGCGCCACCATTATACAGGACAGCGTTGAGAACATTAAATTTTTAGACAATCAATTTGAAATTGGAACAAAAAGCCTGTCGGTTTTTAACGCAAAAATTGTGATTGGGGCTTATGGAAAGCGGTCGGCAATCGACATAAAACTGGATCGGGATTTCATAAAAAATGAAGCACCCTTTTTGGCAGTGAAAACGCACATGAAAGGAAATTTTCCGGAAGATTTGGTGGCACTCCATAATTTCAAGGGCGGTTATTGCGGACTTTCAAAAGTGGAAGATGGCAGCATCAATGTTTGTTATATTACCAATTTTAAGTCATTCAAAAAACACAAAGACATCGAAGATTTTCAAAAAAAAGTGTTGTGCGAGAATCCAAATTTAAAAGCAATATTTGAAAACTCAACCGACCTTTTTCCAAAGCCGTTAACCATCAGCCAAATTTCTTTTGCCAATAAAAGCCCGGTTGAAAATCATATTTTAATGTGTGGCGATACTGCTGGAATGATTCATCCGCTTTGCGGAAACGGAATGAGTATGGCAATAAGCAGCGGACAAATAGTATCGCAACTTATAATTCGCTATTTTAACGGAATAATTAAATCGAGATCGGACTTAGAAAGCAGCTATAGAAAATCCTGGAACGAGGAATTTAAATTGCGCTTAAAAGTTGGCAGGATTGTCGCAGCACTTTTCAAAAAATATAATTTTTCGGAATTTATGATGTTGGTTTTAAGAAGATTTCCAAAATTACTGCCTAACATTATCAAACAAACACATGGAAAACCTATAAAAATAGATGAATTTTAACATACATACAAAAGAACGAAGTTCCCAAACTGAATTGATGGACGATTTTTCGGTGGAAGGAAATTTACTCCGCGAGTCGTTAGATTCGTTGGCGAACATCAATAAATGGCTTGGAGGCAATTTTGTCACTTTGAACGGACTTAAAAAAGTATTGAAGGGACACGAAAAAAGCAAACCGCTCACTATTTTGGATATGGGTTGCGGAAATGGCGATATGTTACGTGAATTGGCTAAATTTGGCAAAAAAGCAGGGTGCAATTTTACCTTAATTGGGATTGACGCCAACCAGCACACCGTAGATTACGCCAAGGAATTGTCTGTCAATTACCCTGAAATCAGTTATTTGAAGCAAGATATTTTTTCTGAAAAGTTTCAACATCTTCAATACGATTTGGTATTGGCTACGTTGTTTTTACATCATTTTTCCGAAGATGATATTGTAAAATTGTTGGCGCCCATCTTAAAAAAGGCATCGTTGGGCATTGTGGTGAACGATTTAAACAGAAATAAAATCGCTTATTATCTTTTTAGTTTTTTGTGCTTGTTCATCAAAAACAAAATGACCAAAGAAGATGGTTTGATTTCGGTATTAAGGGCTTTTAAAAAAGCTGATTTAGAAAGGATCACAGAAAAATTAAATGCAAAAAGCACGATTCAATGGAAATGGGCTTTTAGATATCAATGGATAATTCAAAAATAAATGAGCGTTAAAATAACAGCAGTAGCAAAACAACTCCCAAAATTTACAAGAACTACAGAAGAAATAATCCCATTTCTAAAAGTTTGGTTAACAGGACAGGAAGATCGCTTTCAAAGAAAAGTTTTAAAAATATTTGAAAATGCCGCAGTAGAAAAACGCTATTCCATTATGGATGCACACGAAGTATTTTTAAACACTTCTTTTGAAGAAAAAAATGATATTTATGTAAGGGAATCCATAAAACTTGCTGAAGGTGCCTTAAAAAAAGCATTGGCAAAAGCAGCTTTAAATCCGCAGGAGATTGATTATATTATCACGGTGAGCTGCACCGGAATTATGATTCCGTCAATAGACGCCTACCTCATCAATAAACTGCAAATGCGGCAGGATATCGTTCGTTTGCCAGTCACCGAAATGGGTTGTGCGGCAGGCATCTCCGGAATAATTTATGCGAATAATTTTTTAAAAGAAAACCCAAATAAAAGGGCTGTGGTAATTGCTGTGGAGTCGCCGACTTCCACCTTTCAACTCGATGATTTTTCGATGGCAAATATCGTAAGCGCGGCAATTTTTGGCGATGGTGCAGCTTGTGTTGTACTTTCTTCTTATGCAGAAGATAAAGGGCCTAAAATTTTAGATGAAGCGATGTACCACTTTTTTGATTCGGAAAAAATGATGGGATTTAAACTTACAAATTCCGGATTGCAAATGATTCTTGATAAAACGGTTCCCGAAACCATTGCAGCGCATTTTCCAAAAATTGTGTATCCGTTTTTAGAAAAAAATAAGAAAACCATTCAGGATGTTGACCATTTTATTTTTCATCCCGGAGGTAAAAAGATTGTCCAAACTGTTGAAGAACTTTTTGGTTCAGAAGGTAAAAATATAGATACCACTAAGGAAATTTTAAAATTGTACGGCAACATGTCAAGCGCCACAGTGTTATATGTTTTAGAACGATTTATGGATGAAAAATTACCGGAAGGCTCCATCGGGCTGATGTTAAGTTTTGGACCAGGTTTTTCCGCACAAACTGTATTATTAGAATGGTAAAAGAATTTGAAAATAAGCATTTTTGGGCCGTGATTTTGGGCGGATCCACTGGGCTGGGATTGGCAACGGCCCAAAAATTGGCCAAACATGGCTGTAATATCTGCATTGTTCACCGCAACCGAAAATCGGAAATGCCGGCCATTGAGAAGGAGTTTGCGTTGCTGAAAAAAGAAGGCATCGATTTATTGACTTTTAATGTAGATGGTTTAAAAGAAGAAGAACGAAATAAGGTTATTTTAGCGTTAAAGGAACATTTTGTCGATACAGGAAAGGTTCGGGTTTTTGTGCACAGCGTGGCAAAAGGTAATTTGAAACCAATGGTTTCAGAAGAAAAAACCACCTTAAAAAATGATGATTTCAGGTTGACCATTGAAGCGATGGCTCTCAGTTTATACGATTGGACAACTGCTTTATTCAATGCGAAATTATTTGCATCAGATGCGCGAATTGTTAGTTTTACCAGCGAAGGAAATACCAAAGCCTGGAAAAATTATGCTGCTGTTTCGGCAGCAAAAACTGCGCTTGAAGCCATTACAAGAAATATCGCCTTAGAGTTTGCCCCTTATGGCATAAAAGCAAACTGTATTCAGGCGGGCATTACAGATACGGCATCGTTTAGGGCAATTCCGGGAAGTGAACTCATCAAAGCTCATTCTTTGCTGCGAAATCCTTTTAAGCGATTGACAATGCCACAGGATGTTGCCAATGTGGTGTATCTTTTAAGTAAAGATGAAGCTGCTTGGATTAACGGAACCATTATTCCTGTTGATGGCGGGGAGCATATTAGTTAAGAGTTGGAAAGTTAAAAGTTCAAGAGTTTAGAATTTATAAATTTTTAATTATTCATTATTAATTCAATGTGCGTTAGTGATTGAACGGCATGTTTGAGCTCTTTTTTAGTTGCGAAAAGCAACTAAAAAAAGCGAGTAGAGAAAGCACGACCGCCTTTTCGGCGGAAACGCCTAAAAAATAAATGCTTAGAATTTGTGGTTAAAAAATATTAAAAAGACATATGACATCAAAAGAAATTATTGCTTTATTACCTTATCAAAAACCGTTTTTGTTTGTTGATGAATTGAAAAATATTTCAGAAGATGGCATTACGGGAAATTATACATTTGAATCAACTTCGTTTTTTTATGAGGGACATTTTAAAGACAATCCGGTCACACCGGGTGTAATTTTAACGGAAGTTATGGCACAAATTGGCGTGGTATGTTTGGGAATATTTTTATTGCAGGATAAGATTGGGGAGCTTTCATCACCTAAAATTTCTTTAACCTCGAACCAAATCGACTTTTTTTTGCCGGTGTTTCCGGGTGAAAAAGTAACGGTGGTATCTGAAAAAGAATTCTTCAGATTCAACAAATTAAAATGCAAAGTGCAATTGTTTAATACCTCTAAAGAACTGGTTTGCAGAGGGTTTATTTCAGGAATGATAAAATAAATGAAACGAGCATTACAATTTTTGACACACAAAGGAATAATGAATGGCGAACAGCATCTGTTACCGCTAAAAAATAAAAATTTAAACAGATGAAACGAGCATCACAAATTTTGATTCACAAAGGAATGACTAATAGCGAACAGCATCTGTTACTGCTAAAAAATAAAATTTAAACAGATGAAACGAGCATTACAATTTTTGATACACAAAGGAATGATGAATAGCGAACAGCATCTGTTACCGCTAAAAAATAAAATTTAAACAGATGAAAAACAGGGTAGTTATAACGGGTCTTGGCGTAGTTGCCCCAAACGGCGTGGGCATTTCCGAATTTACGGAAGCCATAAAAAGTGGAAAATCAGGCATTCGGTTTTTTCAGGAATTGCAGGATTTGAATTTTTCATGCTGTATCGGCGGCGTTCCAACAATCTCCGAAGCATTGAAGTCGCGCTATTTTACATCTTTACAATTGCGAAATTTTAACAGTTCAGGAATTTTATATGGCTGCATTGCCGGAATGGATGCCTGGCAAGATGCCGGATTTACCATCGACGCCAACAGTGAACTGGATTTTGACAGTGGTACCATTTTCGGAACAGGAACTTCGGGTGTTGATAAATTTCGCGAAGCCATTTATAAACTGGATGCAAAAAACGTAAGACGATTGGGAAGTACTGTGGTAGTCCAAACGATGACCAGCGGTATTAGCGCCTACCTTGGAGGAATTTTAGGGTTGGGGAATCAGGTCACCACAAACTCATCAGCCTGCACCACAGGAACAGAAGCCATTTTAATGGGCTACGAACGCATAAAAGCAGGGAACGCAAAAAGAATGCTGGTAGGCAGTTGCAGCGATAACGGCCCTTATATTTGGGGCGGTTTTGATGCCATTCGCGTGATGACTTACAAACACAACGACTCGCCGGAAAAAGGTTCGAGACCTATGAGTGCAACGGCCTCAGGATTTGTTCCCGGAAGTGGTGCCGGAGCCATGGTTTTGGAAAGTTTGGAAAGTGCTCAGGAAAGAGGTGCCACCATTTATGCTGAAATTTTAGGTGGTGCGGTAAATTCGGGCGGACAAAGAAACGGAGGGACGCTTACGGCGCCAAACTCCATCGCCGTGCAACATTGCATTACTTCAGCCATTAAAAACGCAGGAATAAGAGCTGATGACATTGATGCCATAAACGGGCATTTAACCGCAACGTCAAAAGATTCACTGGAAATTGAAAATTGGGCTGCAGCCTTGCAGCGAAAGGGAAAAAATTTTCCATATATCAATTCCTTAAAATCGATGGTCGGACATTGTTTGGCAGCCGCCGGATCCATAGAAAGTGTGGCCGTAATTTTACAGTTAAAAGAAGGATTTATTTTTCCAAACACCAACTGCGAAGATCTGGATCCAGCTATTTTGGCGATCATTGATGAAGAAAAAATTCCGAAACATCTGTTAAACGAAGAATTAAGCATTATCGCCAAAGCAAGTTTTGGTTTTGGTGATGTAAATGGTTGCGTGATTTTTAAAAAATACACTAACAATATTAAATAATACAAATGAAAAAAGAAGACTTAATTGCCACTTTAAAAAAGATAGTAAAACCATATATTCAAGATGAGGAAGCTTTTGAAAATTTATCTGAAAATACAGATTTCATAAAAGATCTTAAAATTAATTCGGCCAATTTGGTGGATGTTATTTTAGATGTTGAAGATGAATTTGACATTATTGTTGACAATGAGTCCATGGAAAAAATGTTAACGGTAAAAGCGGCTTTGGAAATTATAGAAACCAAACTAAGCGAAAAATAAATGATTGGCAATGATCTTGTCGATTTAAAGCTGGCTTCTATACAAAGCAATTGGCAGCGGAAAGGTTTTTTAGACAAACTTTTTACGCCCAAGGAACAGGAGTATATTTTAAATTCAAACAATCCGTTTAAAACCGTTTGGCTGTTATGGAGCATGAAAGAAAGCGCTTATAAAGCGTACCTTCAAACACACGGTAACCGATTCTTTTCGCCTAAAAAATTGGCCTGCAGTCTTCTTTCAAAAAATAAGGGGACCGTTTTAATTGATAATTTGCTGTTTTTTACGGAATCAGAAATTAATGAGCACTTTATTCACTCCATTGCATTTTCTGAAAAACGCGACAATAAATTTTTATCCAATTCTTTTAAGTTTGAGGACACTACCTTTGAAAACCAGCATCAAGAAACCAGCCAAAAAGTTTTGGTGGCATTTGCTGCCATATTAAAACTTCCGCTTGCACTTTTAAAAATTAAAAAAAACGCGCATGGTATTCCGCAACTTTTTCAAGATAAAATGCTGCTAAAATATTCCTTTTCTTTAACCCATCATGGACAGTTTGGCGCTTTTAGTATAGTGATTTAAAAAATTGGAGAAATTTGATTTTATTTTAAGGTTTTTTTATAAGTCAGGGCAGTTCGATAAAATTCAGTTCATAAAACCTCATCCGGATACCTGAATATTTTTGAGAAATTTAATCAAATATTAATGCGAAAAGCTCTCGAAAAAAAACGGGCTTTTTTTATTGCAAAAAGTAAGGTTTTACCTTACTTAAAAAAGGTAAATCCATAAATATATGGCTCCTCTCTAAATTAATTCTAATAAAGTGTAATTGAAAATTGTTTTTATTATAAATTAGCCATGTCTATTAGTCAGAGTAACCATCTATAAGATATATAGATATAATTTATGAGGGAAAATTGCTATGAAAAGGGTTTATTTAAATAAACCCTTTTTCCTTTGCTTTTAAAATCAATTCTCTATCTTCATTTTCCTGGACATTAAACATCTCTTTAAGTTGTCTTTTTCTTTTTTCAATTCCGGCTATTGACATTGGAAGGACATTAGGGAGATCTTTCATTTTAGTGCCAATAGACAATTCATATAATAATTGTCTGTCAATTTTATCCAGTAAATAGTCGCTTGAGATTTGTTTGCGTAGTAATTTTATAACAGATTTACTATAATATGGCGGGTCAAAAATTACGGTCTTAATCGCTTCAATTAATTCTTCGGTATCTATATCGTTTTTTATTAAAAATCCATCAGGATTTACATTTTTCAATATATTTTGAACTCTATAATTATCGTTAAAAGTTGTTGAAATAATTATTTTTGAATTGGGAAGCAGTTGATTAATTTTCACGCCAATATCTTCACCCGATAAAATTTTTCCATCAGAAGAAGGGGGTAATTTGATGTCTAAAAAAATAATATCATACCCATCCGATTTTGAAGCAATGGCTATTTTTTGAAGTGCTATGTCAGAATTTTGTGCGGTTTCAATTTCAAAAGTGGTGTTTTCAATTGATAAACCGGCATTTTTTAAAGCCGTTTTATAGACTTCCAATATTATTGGATGATCGTCAATTAATAAAACTTTATAAACTCTTTTCATAATTATCAGTATCAACAGGAACAAATATACTTATTTTCGTGCCCTTATTTACAGCAGATTTGATATCAAAATCACCTTTTAGTTTTGAAACTCTTGATTTCATATTCTTTAAGCCAATCCCCGTGCTTTTATTCTTACTATCAAAACCAACACCATCATCCTCAATGTTAAGGTAAATGCTGTCATTAATTAAATCAAATTCTATTTTAACATTCTTGGCTTTTGAATATTTATTGATATTTTGAGTAGCTTCTTGTATTATCCTGTAAAAATTGATTTTTATTTTGTTGTCAATTGTGTCCCAAGCTGCTTTATTATTAATGATTTTAAATTTAAAGTTGCCAATTTCACTTTGTGTTTCTAATAGGTTTTCTGCAATTTTTATAAAATCAGTTTGTGACGATAATATTTCATTCTTTAATTCGTGGGAAATTGTTCTTATTTCTCTTTCAATATTTTGCAATTCATCTACGTAAAGTTTGTGTTTTGTAATGGTCTCATCGTCGCCTTTAATGTTCAAAAACCCCAATGACAGCCTGGTTCCGAAAATTTTTCCTAAAACACCATCATGCAAATCTTCCGATATTCTTTGTCGCTCTCTTAATCGCCCCTCTTCCAAAGAAGACTGCTGTTTTAACATTAAAGAGTAAATCTCTTCGTTTGCTTTTTGTTGCTCTTTGTCAAAAAGGAGTTCCTTATTTTTAGCCCGTTGCACTTTTAGAAAATACAATAATGAAAGTATCAATACCGCTAAAACACTTGCAATAGAAATCTTCATTTTTTGCTCTGAAAGCATTTCAGTCTCCTCAATATATTGATCTGTTTCAAAACGGATTCTTGTAAACTTATCTCTTATTTTACGTTCTTCCATTTGAAGGCTGTCACTTAAATCAGAGTAGTTTTTAAAATAACCGGTTGCATTTTTGGTGTCTAAGTTTGAAAGTAACAGTAGTGATACCAAAACATCTCTGTTGTTGTTGACATCTTTAGCCAATTTATGAGCTTCTTTAGCATTTAATAAAGCTTTGGCAGTATCGGCATACTTAGCATAAAATTCTGCCAAATGTAATTTACTCATTATTATTCCGGAAGCATAATTAATACTGTCCCTTATATTTAATGCTATATAGAACTCTTGTGGTAAATTAGCAGTGTCTCCACTTAAAAATTTAGTATAGGCTAAGTTGTCGATTAACTTGCTATAAAGATTGATATCTTGAGCTTTTAAATTCTTATTTTCTAAAGCTTTATAAAAATACGCGATTGCTTTTTTATAATTCCCTTTATTTTGATATACCAAACCTAAATTGTTCAAACTCGATTCCAAATAGGTTGATTTAGTTACTCCTTTTTCAAGATGTTCTAGAGCCTTATTATGATACACGATGGCTTTGTCATATTCTTGCATTTGATTAAAACTTGCACCTAAAAGATTATAACACAGATAAAGGTTATCATATTTATGTAATTTTTCAAATATTGATATGGCTCGAAAGGTTAAAATCTCACTCCCTGTATAATCCTTTACATCTTTTTGTATTATGGCCATATTGTAGAGCATTCTTCCAGCTAAAAATTCATGATTTATGGCTTGATAGTAATCAAAGGCCTTCTGATAATGGTAATAAGCACTATCATTAAGCTCTTTTTCCAGATAATACATTCCATAGCTCCAATGTGTGTCGGCAATCCGGAAAGTATCGCCTAATTTTATTGCTAATTTAAGAACCTCAAGATTTACTTTTTTAAAAAAAGCAGAATCCTTTAATTGATAACCTTCATAAGCTATTTTTGATAAATTGCTATTTTTAATAGAATCATTCCTTTGGAAATTGTTCTTTTGGTATGCTTTATATAATTCTTGTTTTCTGTTTTCAGGATTAATAGATTCATTCTTCGCATTTTGAATCCAGATGGAAATACTGTCAACTTCAGCAATTTTGACGAAAGCATCTTGATTGGGCGCATGACATCTTGTTACTGTAGTTGCAAGTATAACTAAAAAAAATAATTGAAATATGCTTTTGTATGGAGTTGGTATTGTTTTCAATGCTGTTAAGATTCTAAAAACAAATCTACTAAAAAAAAGCTGTCCAAAAAGTTTTGAAAATCGTCAACCTAAACTTGTTTAATCGATTAAACAAGTTTAGGTTGATGAAAATATTTTTTAAACAGTTTCTTGTTATGATCGTATTAAAAGATGCTGTTTTTGATATAAACGGAGAACATTAATTCTTAATCTTTCCCATCAGGAGGGGTTGAATCGTCTCCCGTAGCAACAGTGTTTTGGGTTGTAACTGTTAATTGATCTTCTTCTGTGTCATTCGTTGTGCAAGAAGTGAATGTGAATGCGTTTAGTATTAAAAAAAATACGATAACATATTTAAAAGTTTTCATAAAAAAGGGTTTTAAGGTTTATAATAGTTTTACTTGCCAAAAATTGGATTTAATTAATTTTGATTGGTAAAAAAGTACGGGGAATCTAAATTTTAATCTCCTAATACTCCAGTAAAAAGCTTTTATTAATGCGAAGGTATTATTACATTAAGTACTTAACCAACAAATAAATATGCTTTTAGTGAAAGCACTATTTGTACGAGTAAAATGGTATGTTTTGAAAGGAAAACTTAATTTAACGATTGGCAGGAATTGTGTGATAATGTCTTATTCATAATTTCAATATTATCAATGTAGGTTTTGGTAAACGGAATATCATAGCTGTTTTTTTTAATAGTGCATATTAATTTACCATATTGAATTCTTGAAACAAAGTTTTTATTGATGATATAACTTTTGTGAATTCTTAGAAAATTTTCAGGGAGTACATCTTCAAAAGTTTTTAGTGTTTTAAAAGCGCTTATGATATTGCCGTCACTCATATAAAAATCTGTTGTATTGTTATCAGCTTTTAAAAAAAGGATTTCATCTGTATTTAAATATTGATAATCTTTATAGGATTTCAAACAAATATTTTTGTTGATAGTGGCTGGATTTCTTTTCTTAAATTTTAAAATGGACTTTCTTATTTCTAATTCTGTTAATGGATTTAATATAAAATCAAAAAAATCATTTTTTATTGCTTCGTATGCTTTGTCTTTTGAAGAAGATATTGCAATAAACACAGGAAAATAATCACTAAATAGTAAATTCAGCTCATTTACAAGTTCAAATGGTTTTTCAAATGAGTTGTCAATATCAATAAAAACCAAATTAGGAGTTTCTTTTAATATAAAGTTTAACGCGTGATTGTACTCACTGGAAACACCGATACAATTAAATTCATGATAATCTTCCAACACATTTTTAATGCATTGAATTGCATTTGGCTCTTTATTTATGATGAAATAATTACGCAATTTTTGTGTAAAATTTAGTAAATAAATTTATGGGAATTTTCTTTAAAATAAGTAGGGTTTATCATTACAAAGTGAAAGGGCAATTCAATGTTTTTTAAAATTCAGATTATTAACTTTGAAGTTCTTTTCAGACTTGCAACGTTCTTCATCCAAAATAGTTAAAATCCAGAATAAAAAATAAAAAATATGGTTTCCGCAAAATTTAATCACAGAACAGCCATACTGGAATCCAAATTTGAAGGAGAATTGACAGTAAAAGAATTGATGGAATGTAGCATTACTATAAAAGAGAATGCTTCTTATCCCAGATTTTTGAAAGAATTGATAGATTCTAAAGATGCCGTTGTAAATTTTTCTTCAAATGAATTATCATTACTGGCAGAAGAGCACCATAAGATTGTTGAAAAATACGATTATATAGTTACCGCTATCATATTGGATACTCCTAAGGAGACCGCTTTTGCCATGTTATTTCAAAATTTAATCAAAAATAACAAGTCTAAATTTCAACTTTTTTCTACCAGAGAAGCTGCTACAAGATGGTTAAACAATTATACTGAGTCAAATTGCCAACACATATAAAATTCATACATAATTTTAATAAAATCCCATAAACATAAAAACAAAAAAGCCGAAACAAATTGTTTCGGCTTTTTTTCGTACAAGAGGCGGGACTTGAACCCGCACGAGCCTTACAGCTCACTGGATTTTAAGTCCAGCGTGTCTACCAATTCCACCACTCCTGCATTGGTACTAATATTGTATAGAGCGAAAGACGGGATTTGAACCCGCGACCCCCACCTTGGCAAGGTGGTGCTCTACCGCTGAGCTACTTTCGCAGTCATTTTCTAAAGAACGTACATTTAATCGCTTAAATGAGACGGCAAATTTAAAAAAATTCTATTAAAAGCAAAGGTTATTTTTACTTTTATTTAAAAGATTTTCTCAATCCGCTTATTTTAAGGTTGTAATTCAGTAATAATAAAATATATTTGCACTGTTTTATATAAATTTAATGCAAATAACTTCAAATTCTATTCCAAGAAAGGTGAATTTTTCAGCAGTTTTTACCGATTTCAAGCAATTAACCAAGGTTGGTTTATCTTTAAGTGTTGTGTTTTCATCATTGGCTGGTTATTTATTGGCTGTTGAAAAAATTCAGGTTTCAATTCTTATTTTACTGGCTATTGGCGGTTATTTAATGGTTGGGGCTTCAAATGCATTCAACCAAATTATTGAAAAAGATACAGATGCCTTAATGAAACGCACCATGAACCGGCCTTTGCCCACCGGCAGAATGCACGTTTCCATGGCGATGGTCATCGCTGTTTCCTTTACCATTTTAGGTTTGGCCATATTATACAGTATCAATCCGAAAAGTGCCTTGTTTGGCGCCATTTCAATATTTTTATACACCAGTGTTTATACGCCGTTAAAATCGATAACGCCTTTGGCCGTTTTTGTTGGTGCCATTCCGGGAGCCATTCCCTTTATGCTGGGTTGGGTTGCCGCTACAAATGATTTTTCCATTGAGCCGGGAATGCTGTTTTTAATTCAGTTTTTTTGGCAATTTCCACATTTTTGGGCAATTGCCTGGCTTCAGTATGAGGAATACAAAAAAGCAGGATTTAATTTGATGCCCATGGGGCAAAAAAATAAAAAAGCGGTGGTGCAAATCATCATTTATACTGCCTTTTTAATAATTGTTTCTGTAATTCCTGTATTAAAATTGACAGGAAATTTTTATATTTATCCGGCCACAGCAGTAATTGTGGCTCTTTTGGGCGGGATTATGTTATTTTATGCGATTAAATTGTATAAAAACCAAACCGATAAAGTGGCCCGTCAGTTAATGCTGTCAAGCGTGTTTTACATTACGATGGTGCAGATTATTTATGTGGTAGATAAATTTTTACATTAAGATTTTGATGTACGATTTTTGATTTACGAATTTTTAAAACTAAACAGTTCAACGATTAAACAGCTTTCAAACTTTACAACTTTTAACTAAAAACAGATGAAACAAACCTTAGAACAAGAATACAAACAAGCTAAAAGAAAGTCGGCAAAACCAATGTTATGGATTTCTATGGTGAGCATGACCATGATGTTTGCCGGACTCACAAGTGCTTATGTGGTGAGCCGAAAACGCAGCGATTGGGTCTCCTTCGATTTGCCGCAGGCTTTCTATATCAGTACCTCCTTAATCATATTAAGCAGCATCACTTTTATGCTTGCAAAATATTTTATCAAACAAAATAACCGACAACTCACAAGTGCCTTTTTGTTGTCAACCCTGTTTTTGGGAATTGGTTTTATATTTTTTCAATTTGAGGGGTTTAAAGAATTAATATATTCAGGATTATTTTTTGCAGGTGAACAAAGCACCGTAAAATCATCATTCATTTATGGCATTAGTATCGCCCATTTATTGCATGTTGCGGCAGGAATTGTGGTGCTACTGGTGGTGATTTTTAATCACTTCAATAAAAAATATTCCGCCCACGAGACACTTGGGATGGAATTAGGGGGCATTTTCTGGCATTTTGTAGATATTCTTTGGATATATTTGTTTTTATTTTTCTATTTTATTAGATAACAAAAAATATGTACTTTTGGCGAAACTATAACTAAAAATCAAAACAAACTTTTATGGAAGTAACTATTCCTCCTGAAAATAGTGGAACATCCTGGAATGGCGGAAACAATAAGCCATTGGGTGCAAGTTATGGTAAAATGATGATGTGGTTCTTCATTTTATCGGATGCACTAACTTTTTCAGCTTTCTTGGGCGCTTATGGCCTAGCGCGATTTAAATTTAACGATTCCTGGCCAATAGCCGATCAAGTTTTTACCCACTTTCCATTTTTACATGGTGTACATGCGCCGATGTATTATGTGGCAATAATGACTTTTATTTTGATATTTTCATCGGTAACTATGGTGTTGGCAGTTGATGCCGGCCATCAGATGAATAAAAAGAAAGTTACTTTTTATATGTTGCTCACCATTGTTGGCGGTGTAATTTTCTTGGGCTCGCAAGCCTGGGAATGGAAACATTTTATAAGTGGAACCTATGGCGCAGTGCAATTAAACGACGGAAAAATAATTCAGTTTGTTGATGCTACAGGAGAACAGATTACTTTACAAAGTTTTGTAAAATCAGAACATTCAGGAAGAACACAACTCAAAAGAAGTAAAGGCATATGGTTTATGAAAGAAGCCGAATTACCTCCCTTTACCCTTAGTGAAGTTGTTGAAAGCTTTAAGGCAAATCCGGAAATATCCATAAGAACTGAGCAAATTAATCAGGAATTAAAAACAAAAACCATTGTTTCCCACAATCAAGCATTGGCTTATTTAAATGAAGCAAAAACAGTGGTTATGGGTGCCAACTTGCATGTGAATGAATACGGAAAAACATTGTTTGCCAATTTCTTTTTCTTTATCACAGGTTTCCACGGATTCCACGTTTTATCGGGAATTGTCATTAACACCATCGTCTTTTTTAACGTGATTATTGGTACTTATGAGCGCAGAGGACATTATGAAATGGTTGAAAAAGCAGGACTTTATTGGCACTTTGTAGATTTAGTTTGGGTATTTGTTTTCACCTTCTTCTACTTGATTTAATTCATAAAATGACATTAAAATGACACACGCACAAGAACATACGTCACATACAAAATTAATTTGGAAAGTATTTGCCATACTTTCTATTATCACTATTGTTGAAGTCTTTTTGGGAATCACGAAACCTGAAGTACTTTATTTAACCAAATTTTTGGGAACAAGTCCTTTAAATATCATATTCTTGATTTTAACCTTGGTAAAAGCATATTACATTACCTGGTTTTTCATGCATATGGCCGATGAAAAAAAGAGCTTAAGAAGAGCGGTGGTTTGGACAGCTGTTTTCTTAATTATTTATTTGGCTACATTATTGTTAATTGAAGGAAGCTACATCAACGATGTTTTAGGTCCGCTTACAAAGTGGAACTACTAATATTTTAAATAGAGAAAGGTGGTTTTTAACCACCTTTTTTGTTTAACTTTAATCATATGAAAAAATTCTGGGTGCTTTTTAGCCTATTCTTATTGCCTTTGGTGTTTTACATATTTCTGTCGAAAGGAATTTACAAATATTCCAATTTACCAATTTTAACGGAAAATATAATTAACTTAAAACAGGTTGCTCCAGCCACAACGGATTCTTTTTCCAAAAAGCTTTCCATAGTTTGTTTTTTGGGAAGCGATATCAATAATGCCAAGGCAAGTCTATTCAATTTAAACCAGACCATTTACAAACGATATTATTCAAAACCATTTTTTCAGATGGTTGCTATTCTTCCGCAGGGACTGGAAAATGAATATAGCGAAACCATGAAAGAGCTTTCCGCCTTCACCGATATCAGCAAATGGCATTTTATTTACGTCAGTCCCAAAAATATAAATCTGCTCTTCAACAGCTTTGAAACGCCTTTCAGCTTAAATGAAAATCTATATTCAGAATATGCTTATATTGTAGATATGGAATTGCGTTTGCGCGGAAGAAAAGATGATGAAGACACTAAAGATGGAAAATTATATGGCTATAATATGAAGTCGGTTTCAACGTTGAAGAATAAAATGAAAGACGATATTGACATTATTTACTATCAATTGAAAAAATCTGCAGAAAAGCAGGCAAGAAGAAAAAGAGAAAACTAGTTTAAAAATGAAAAAATATTCATACATCGGCATTGCATTTATCATTTTAATCTTTGGAATATACTCGGTACCAAAAATTGTAAATAGATTTAAAACGCCAAAATTGGTCACCATCGCCAAAGTTCCTGCGTTTGAATTTACAAACCAAGACGGCAAATTAATTTCAGATTCATTTTATGATGGAAAAGTATATATAGTTGAATTTTTCTTCACCACCTGCCCTACCATTTGTCCGAAAATGAATGAAAGTATGCTAAAAATTCAAAATGAATTTTATGGAAATCCGAACTTTGGTATCGCTTCTTTCAGCATCAACCCAAAAAATGACACACCTGAAGTTTTAAAGGAATATGCCAAAACACATGGGGCAACTTCAAAAAACTGGAACTTTTTAACGGGTGAGCAGGATAAAATTTATGAATTGGCAAATACTGGATTTACCTTGTATGCAGGTGAAGACAGCAGTGCTGAGGGCGGATTTGAACATTCGGGAATGTTTGCTTTGGTGGATAAAAAAGGAAATATTCGATCAAGATTGGATGAATTAGCGAATCCCATTGCTTTTTATGACGGACTTGACCCAAAAGGCGTACAACAAATTAAAGAAGACATTAAAATACTTTTAAAAGAATAATGGCAACAACTTCAAAAAAATACAATACGTGGATTGTCATTTTATCCATAGCAATTCCTTTGGCGGTAGCGATTTTGTTTGGCGTTAAAATTGACGTGCATCTTCCTGTTTTTTTACCACCAATTTATGCCTCACTAAATGCGTTTACGGCCGTTCTGCTCATGACGGCATTTTGGGCAATAAAAAACAAAAAAATAGCCTTGCATAAAATATTGATGAAAACGGCCATCATATTTTCAGTCATGTTTTTAGTGCTTTATGTGGCCTACCATATGACATCGGATTCCACCAAATTTGGAGGCGAAGGCATTATTAAAGCCGTTTATTTTATTATATTAATTACACATATTTTATTGTCCGTTGCAGTGATTCCTTTTGTCTTGATTACCTTTGTAAGAGCCATCACAAACCAAGTGGAGCTCCATAAAAAAATAGCGCGTTTTACCTTTCCGCTATGGCTGTATGTTGCCATAAGCGGGGTAATTGTTTATTTAATGATTTCACCGTATTACCTGTTACAAAGTTGAAATGTTAAAAGTTGGAATGTTCTAGAGAAAAGGTAAAGCAAAATCGATAAATTCATTATAAAACTAAATATTGTACAAATAAAAAATTAAACAACCCAATGAAAAGAATTGCACTACTTCTGTTTATGTTTTTTACGCATTTTGCCCATGCACAATGCGCTATGTGCAGAGCGGTTGTTGAAAGCGGAAGTCCCAGCGAAGCTGAGGGATTAAATACGGGTATTTTATATTTAATGATTTTTCCTTATGTCTTAATAGGCACTTTATTTTTTTTTATTATTAGGTATAGAATAACAAAAAAGAAGAAAGAAGAAATTTAACATTTCCAAAAGCAGCTAAAAGTGTAACAAATACTAATTTTAGTCGTCATATACAAAATCAACATCACTATTAAACTCAGTCATATACAATGAGAACAAAAATTGTTAGCATTTTGGCGTTGGCATTCTTTATGAGTGCAAATGCCCAAGAAAAAAAATGGACACTTCAAGAATGTGTCAACTACGCTTTAGAGCACAATATTTCCATAAAACAGCAGGAACTCAGCAAAGATTTGGTTGAAGAAGACATTACCATAGCCAAAGGTAATTTTTATCCTTCCCTAAATTCTTATGCTTCTCAAAACTGGAATTTCGGATCCTATATAGATAACTATGGGGGTCGGGTTTCCAGAGACAGCCGGTCAAACAGTTTTGGATTAAATTCGAATGTAACGCTGTATAACGGAAACAGAAATAAAAATAATTTACTGCAAGTGCAAAAAAGCTTGGAAGCAGCCGGCTTTGATTTAGAAGAAAATAAAAATGGCATTATGCTCTATGTCGTAAATTATTATTTAAACGTGTTGCTGAACAAAGAAAGTTTAATCATTGCGCAAGACCAGATTGAAATCAGTAAAAAACAGGTTGAAAAAGCAAAAACTTTGGTTGAAGCCGGCTCAAAACCAAACGCACTACTTTTAGAAGCTGAAGCTTCTTTGGCCGCCAATGAGCAACAATTAACCACCGCAAAAAATACATTGAATCTTTCCTTATTGAGCTTGGCACAATTGCTACAAGTCTCACGCAAAGGCTTCGACGTGCAGGATGTGGCTTTAACCATAGATTCCGCTTCTCTAATTTATAACGATACTGATGTGATTTATGACAAAGCGGTTTCTAATTTGCCTGAAATTAAAAGTGCAGAAATAGCCGTTGAACGCTCTCAAATAGCCATAGAAATTGCAAAAGGCGCCTATTACCCGTCTCTTTCTTTTGGTGCAGGACTTGGAACATCTTACCAACACAACCAAGGAGATAAGGATGTTAGGCCTATTATAGATTCAAATAACGATGTTGTTTACGTTCCAAATGGTTTTGGCAAACAACTGGAAGACAATTTAGGTTACAACTTTGGTTTCTCATTAAATATTCCGATTTTTAACCGATTTCAAACAAAATCTAGCGTAGCAAAAGCCCAAATAAATAAGGAAATAGCTTCCTTGCAATTGCAAGACAAACAAGTTAAATTAAGGGAAACCATTGAAAAAGCCTATGCCGATGCCAAAGCTGCTTTAGACCAATATATTTCAGCTGAAAAATCATTAAAAGCCCAAAATGAATCCTATAAAAACGCCCAGGTAAGTTATGATTCCGGCGTGATGACTTCTTTTGATTTTGACCAGGTAAGAAACAGGCTAGTGAACGCACAATCTTCATTGGCCAATGCAAAATACAATTTTGTTTTCAGAACCAAATTGTTAGAATATTATTTAGGCATTCCAATTGTCCTGTAATAATAATTTTTAATTTTTAATTCACGCAAACATCCAACGCAAAACGTTGGATGTTTTTTTATAAAAATGAAACGAGCATCATAAATTTTGACACACAAAGGAATGATTAATGGCGAACAGCATCTGTTAATATAAAAAATAAAATTTAAACAGATCAAATGAAGTATATTTGCCTATTAAAATCAAGAAATTGGCATTTATATTAAACATAGAAACCGCAACAAAAAATTGCTCTGTAAGCATTTCAAAAGAAGGTAAAACCATTGCTTTAAAGGAAATCAATAACGGTAATTATTCGCATGCCGAAAAATTGCATGAACTAATTAAGCTAGTTGTTTTGGATGCTAAAATTGAATTGTCTAATTTAAATGCAATAGCCGTAAGCAAAGGCCCGGGTTCTTACACCGGTTTGCGCATTGGCGTTTCAGCGGCAAAAGGATTGTGTTTTGCATTGGACATTCCGTTGATTTCTGTAAACACCTTACAATCCTTATCGCTTTCGGTTTCAATTGAAAAAGGCTATAAAATTCCGCTTTTAGATGCGAGAAGAATGGAAGTTTACAGCCAGGTTTTTAGTAATAAGACTGAAAAAATCAGAGAAGTTTATGCTGAAATTATTACCCCCGATTCCTTTTCTGATTATTTAAATGACCACAAAGTTTATTTTTTGGGTGATGGCGCCGAAAAATGCAAGGAAATTATCACCCATGAAAATGCGACTTTTATCAACAACAAATTTCCTTCAGCTAAAGAGATGTCAACTATTTCTTATGAAAAATTCAAAAAAAACGAGTTTGAAGATGTCGCCTACTTTGAGCCTTTCTATTTGAAAGAGTTTATAGGAGGAATCTCAAAGAAAACAATTTAGTTTAAGGTATTATAATACCTAAATATCTGAATTAAATCTTCCTTATTTTTAAATCTTAAATTATTATTTTTTGCATAAGATTTAATTTCGCCGGCTTTACTTTCAAATAAGTTTAATATCGCTTTTTTCTTACTAGGCAACTCGTTTGCTAAATTGTTTTTATAGCCAATATAGAATTCATCATTTACTCTCTTTAGTGTCGGCGGTTTAAATTTATCATAACCAGTTTTCGCTTTTACCTCTTCATAAAACTTAATTTTTTCTTTAAGAAGTAAGGATGATTTTTCTCCTTTATATAGAACAACAAAGAAACCGGGTATAGTTTCATTTTTTTCTGCATAATTATAAACTTGATAGATTTTATTTATCCCCTCAAAATTGATTGAATAATTTAGGTTTTTTGATAAATGATAGCTATTGCCATTTTTTTGAACTTCCATCTCATCCTGATATGCGTTATATCTTATTAAATAATGATCTTGGCTATCAGAAAGCTTTGCAGGAAGAAAATCCTCATTAATATAAATGCTACCAACCAATTCTTTTGAACGAAGGTCAAATGAGGTTACAGTTGTTCTATGCACCAATGTTTGCTCACTATCAGTTTTTTGAGAATACCCATAAATACTGAATAATAGCAGCAGTGCAACCATATGCTTGTTTAGTTGTTGTTTCATCGTTGGTGTTTTAAGTTACTTTCCAAATTTACGTATTTTTGAGAATCAATTATTGCTTTATTAATTATTATTAAATCAAAATCAACAACAACCCTATAGTCGCTGGCGTTGCCTGAACATAAAAGAGTTTACTCTTTTATGTGGAATACGCACAAAAACACCTGCAACCACCGCACAACTTAAAAAGAAAACGGCCAATTGCCCAAATAATTCCGGCCGCCAAAAAACCATTGTACAAACCTTGGTTCTTGGCCAAAGTTTTTGAGCTTCTAACTGTTTCCAAAGTTTGCCCGAATGCTTTTAAACCTTTTGGTTTGTCCCAATAAAACATTTTCAAAATCATAAAATAAATGTGCTCAAAAGCCACTAAGGCAAAGAAGGAAATTTGAACTTCCTTGATCCTTAAAATTTAATTTTAAGTTGACTCAACGCTTTTTTCGCATCATTTACAGGAAGGTTGCAAGTTGAATTTACGCAAACGTAAATGAGGGTTTCCTTTTCATTAAAACGGCTTTCCAATAACGGAATCATACTTTTTTTGATACTTCCCGCAATTAATTTGTTCGGAATATAGTGCTCATTAATTTCATTAAGTTGTTTTAAGGCATCTTTGCCGGAAATGGCTATTTCATAATATTCCCCAACAAAATTTGAGCCCAACTGCAGCCAATTGGAATATCCAGAACCATATCTTTTGGTGTTTTCTTTCACGTTCAGCAACATTTGTTCGCTTACTTTTAAGTAATAACTGTTGGAATAGAAATGACTTAGTTTAAACAAATTTTTAGCCATTATGGAGTTTGAAGCCGGCATCACATTGTCTTCAATTTCCATTTTACGCGCAATTAACTCGGCATCCATATTTGAAGTGAAATAAAACATGGAACGTTCTGCATCAAAAAAATGATCAAAAGTATAATCCGTTAATTGCTTGGCCATATTTAGCCAAGTTTCATTAAAAGTAGCTTCATACAAAGAAATATAGGCGTCAATTACCGTGGCATAATCTTCCAAATAAGCATTTATGGTGCTTTTTCCATTTTTATAACTGTGGTTTAAATTTCCGTCTTCCTGTAATTGTTTTGTATAAATAAATGTCGCGTTTTTTATGGCAGCCTCTAAAAAACGAGGTTCATTAAAAACGGTGTAGGCATCCACATAACCTTTCAGCATAAGGGCATTCCAGGAAGTTAACGATTTATCATCGAGCCTTGGCCGTTCTTTTTTGCTGCGTTCCTTTAGCAATATTTTTTGCCAGGCAACCACTTTATTTTCAAGTTCGGCTATTGAAATTGCATGTTTTTTGGCAATTTCCGCATCGCTGTTTTTTCTGATTAACACATAATTCTCGTGTTCCCAAAGTCCGTAATAATTTACATTGTAATAATCCGCAAACAAGTCGTAATCCTTTCCTAAAATGACTTTCAATTCATTTTGGTTCCAAACATAAAAAGCGCCTTCTTCCAATTTCCCTTCTGCATTCATGCTGTCGGCATCCAACGAAGAGTAAAAAGCACCTTCGTTTGTGGTGAGTTCCCGTTCAATAAATTGGAGCGTTTGGTACACTGTTTTTTTATACAATTCATTTTTGGTGGCCTGAAAAGCTTCCGAATACAAACTCACCAATTGTCCGTTATCATACAACATTTTCTCAAAATGCGGCACGTGCCATTTTGCGTCGACTGAATATCTCGAAAATCCGCCCCCAATTTGATCATAAATTCCGCCATAAGCCATTTTTGTGAGGGAAGTATTCACATAATTCAATATTTCATTATTCCCAGAACGCACGGCATAATTCAACAAAAATTGGTAATTGTTTGGCATCGGAAACTTAGGGGCGCCTTTTCTTCCACCCAAATCAACATCCATATACTGTTTCCATTCCTTTACCGCACTGTCTAAATCTGCGACCGTAAATGCTTCCTTTTGGGCATTAAACGCCACCAAATCCGAATTTTTAACACCCTCAGTTAATTTTTCGGCGTATTCAACGGCTTTTTCCGGTGTTTCTTTATACAATTTCGACAATTGCTCCAATGCGTTTATCCAATTGTCTTTGGGGAAATAGGTGCCGCCCCAAATGGGTCTTCCATCGGGTAAAGCCACGCAGTTTAAAGGCCAGCCTCCTCTGCCGGTAATTAATTGTATGGCGTTCATATATACCTGATCTACATCCGGACGTTCTTCCCGGTCTACTTTAACGCTGATAAAATATTTATTCATTATCGCTGCCACTTCTTCATTTTCAAAACTTTCATGTTCCATTACGTGACACCAATGACACGAAGAATAACCTATGGAAATTAGCAACAATTTGTTTTCCTTTTTGGCAAGTTCTAGGGTTTCTTTATTCCAAGCATGCCAGTTTACGGGATTGTGCGCGTGTTGCAACAAGTACGGACTTGTTTCTTGTATTAGGTTGTTGGTGAATTTATGTTCGGGCATTTTAGTTACGGTTTTATGGTTACAACTCATTAAAATGAGTAAAAAAAGAAAGCAGAATCTATACATTCCCAGATTTTTTTATAAATATAGTAAATTGTAAATTCATTCAGAGGCATCCAATTGAAATGTAGATGGGAGCAGATTTAAAATTGTTTCTCTGTAAAATCAAATTCACTATATTTACATGGAAACATCGAAAAGCATGAACTTCCTGACTTGTAGTAAAAAGTACTCTAAGTGAAAAACAATTTCGGGCCAATTGAATTTGTTAAATATTTACCTAAAAATTGATTTTAAAAACCCTGCTTTGGACTATTTTTGATTTTTTAATTCTAATTGCAAATGAACAACCTTAAAATAATAAAAGCAACCGAAACCGATGTAGAATTGCTTCTAAATATTGGCAGACATACTTTTTTTGAAAAATTTACCGAAAACAACTCCAAAGAAAATTTGCGTAAATATGCTGCGGAAGCCTATACTTTTGAAAAAATTGCAAGTGAAGTAAACAACCCAAACTCCCAATTTTATTTGGCAACTTTAAACAACCAAACTGTTGGCTATCTTAAAATCAATTTTAGGGATGCCCAAACGGAATTGCAAGACCCGCAAGCCCTTGAATTGGAACGAATTTATGTGCTCAAAGAATTTCAGGGCAAAAAAATTGGGCAGAAACTTTATGAAAAAACACTTGAAATAGCCAAACAAGCAAAACTAAAATATGTTTGGTTGGGCGTTTGGGAAGAAAATTCCGGTGCCATTAAATTTTATATAAAAAATGGGTTGAAAGCCTTTAGCAAACATATTTTTATACTGGGCGACGATCCACAAACCGACATTATGATGAAAATTGAACTCAATAGCCCTAAGACAGACTAAAGAAATATTTTTGCCATACAGCAAGAAAAGACCGCCATAAATAAAAAGGACAAATCGATGGAAAACAAAACAGTAAACGAAACTATAAAATGTTAAAAGAAATTTCTCCCTTAAAAAAACAACTGGTTAAATTTACCCTTATCGGTCTTTTGGCTGTATCAGTTGACCTCTTGTGCTATTTTATCCTGCTAAATATACTCCCGGAAAAAATGTTTCAAGCCATTGGCAATGAAGCAGTATCTAAAAGCATTTCATTTATGTGCGGGATGACCGTGACGTACTTTCTAAACAAATTTTGGACCTGGAAAAAAAAGGACCGCTCACAAAAAAGATTGGTGAAATTCGTGGTTTTATATGGTATTGCATTGCTTATAAATGTGGGCACCAACTCAGGATTGTTGTATGTTTTGCACCAATATAGAAACCTGCTCGATTTGCCTTATAAATACTTTCTTGCTTTTGTAGGTGCATCCGGCCTCAGCGCTGCCGTAAGTTTTATGGGACAAAAATTTTGGGTATTTAAAACTTCCGGTGCTGTGATGGTGGATTAAACCATTAAAGTGATTTTCCTAAAAACAAAAAACCGGGCAATTGCCCGGTTTTTTTATGAAAATATTTGTTGTTTTAGCTTAACGCTTCTTTAATTCTTTTAATCGCTTCACGCAATTGCGCTTCTGAAGCAGCGTAGGATATTCTAATGCAAGTTGGCGCGCCAAAAGCGTCACCGGTTACAGTTGCTACATTTGCTTCAGCCAATAAAAACATAGAAAAATCTGCGGCATTTGCTATTTTATATCCCTTAATTTCTTTTCCGAAGAAAGCCGAAATATCAGGAAATACATAAAATGCACCTTTTGGGATGTTTAGTTTAAAACCGTCAATTTCTTTTAGCAAAGACACCACAATATCTCTGCGGCTGTGAAATTCATCAACCATGTATTTGATCTTTGAAACAGGTGCCTGTAAAGCTTCAATAGTTGCACGTTGTGCAATGCTGTTGGCTCCCGAGGTAATTTGTCCTTGCATTTTGGTGCATGCTTTCACAATCCATTCCGGTGCGCCAATGTAACCAATACGCCAGCCGGTCATGGCAAATGCTTTTGCAACGCCATTAACCGTAATGGTTCTGTCATACATACTTTCTATGGACGCAAAACTAAAATTAGGTGCCCCATAATTGATGTGTTCATAAATTTCATCGGAAAGGACATAAATATTTGGGTGTTTTTCCAGCACTTTTGCCAAAGCCCTATATTCTGCTTCGCTGTAAACAGTTCCACTTGGGTTATTTGGAGAGTTGAAAAATATCATTTTTGTTTTTGGCGTAATGGCCGCTTCCAACTGCGCTGGCGTAATTTTAAAATCCGCTTCAACGGTAGAGGGAATTTCAACATAAGTGGCTTCCGCCAAAATGGAAATGGCTGAATAACTTACCCAATATGGTGCAGGCAACAATACCTCATCGCCCGGATTTAACAACACCATGGCAACATTGGCAATGGATTGTTTTGCGCCTGTTGAAACCACAATTTGATTGGGTTGATACGTTAAATTGTTATCGCGTTTAAATTTTTCGCAAATCGCCTTTTTTAAATCCATATATCCGTCAACAGGACTGTAAGAACTGTAATTGTCGTGAATAGCCTGAATGGCGGCTTCCTTGATAAAATCGGGGGTGTTAAAGTCTGGTTCCCCTAAACTTAAACTGATAATGTCTTTTCCCTGTTCTTTAAGCTCTCTGGCTTTTGCGGCCATGGCTAAGGTTTCTGAAACCGGTAAGTTGTTAATTCTGTCTGAAAGTTGGTTAGTCATATAGAAATATTTATGCGTATGCAGGCTTTGCGCCAAGCGTTTTTAATTGGTTAAAATGTTCAACAATTGCCTTTTTAAAAGTTTTATATTCGTTGTACGGCAAATTAAATTCCAATGCCGTTTCTTTAACAATTTTCGCTATTTTTCCATAATGAATATGGGAAATATGCGGGAAAATATGGTGTTCGACCTGATGGTTTAATCCGCCGGTGTACCAAGAAATAAATTTATTTGTGGGCGCAAAGTTTGAAGTTGTATACAACTGATGCACCGCCCAAGCATGTTTCAAATTACCGTCTTTATCAGGCAAAGGCATTTCTGTTTTGGGAACTACGTGCGCCAATTGAAAAACAACGCTTAAAATCATTCCTGCGGTATAATGCATCACAAAAAACCCAATCAATACTTTCCACCAGGCAATGTCCAAAACCAATAGCGGTAAAATAATCCACATAAAATAATAAATCAGTTTGCTCACAATTAAAGTAGTCCATTCCGTAGCCGGATTTGGAAATTTACCATAAGAAAGCCTGCGCTTCAAATATTTGTGCATTTGTTTAAAATCGGTAGTAATTGCCCAGTTAATGGTTAACAGTCCGTATAAAAAAAAGGAATAATATTTTTGGAATTTATGTATTTTAAGCCATTTGGCATGTTTGGTGAAACGAATAATTCTGCCGGCATCAATATCCTCATCATGTCCCTGAATATTTGTAAATGAATGGTGCAAAACATTGTGCTGTACTTTCCAGTTGTAAACATTTCCTGCCAAAATATAAATGCTGCTTCCCATAATTTTATTTACCCACTTTTTATTTGAAAAAGATTCATGATTGCTGTCGTGCATGACATTCATTCCAACGCCAGCCATCCCAATTCCAATAACAACTGTTAATAAAAGCAATGCCCATTGCGGCATGGAAACCGTTAATATTAAAATTAATGGAACCAAAAATATGCCAAACATAATGATGGCTTTGGTATATAAATTCCAATTGCCTGTTCGCTTAATTCCATTTTCCTTAAAATAAGCGTTCACTCTTTTGTTTAATGTCCTGAAAAATTTGGCATTATCAGTTCGAGAAAAGTTGATGCTACTATTTGTCATAATTATATTTATATGTAAATATATATTACAGCGCCAAAATTACGCCATTCATGTTTCGTTAAATAAATTTTGTGAAAAATATAACATTTTTTTAAAAGATGTTAATTTAATTCAGGAAACCGTAATTTTGCGCTCACAATAACACAAATATGGACATTATTTTAAAATATTTCCCCGATTTATCGGAAAATCAAATTTCCCAATTTTCAAAATTAAGGGAATTATATGCTTTTTGGAATGCCCAAATCAATGTAATTTCAAGAAAAGACATTGAGGAATTGCCAATTCGTCACGTTTTGCATTCCTTGGGAATAGCGAAAATACAGCCATTTAAGCCAGGTGCACACATTTTGGATGTGGGTACAGGCGGAGGATTTCCTGGAATCCCTTTGGCCATATTGTTTCCTGAAACCCATTTTCATTTGGTAGATTCCATCGGAAAAAAAATAAAAGTGGTGAATGAAGTTGCCGCTGCGCTAAATTTAAAGAATATAAAAGCTGAAAACATAAGGGCTGAAGAAGTAAAAGGCGAATTCGATTTTATTGTGAGCCGAGCAGTGACCAATATGGACGAATTTGTAAAATGGACCAAATCTAAAATTGCCAAAAAACAGCTGCACGATCTAAAAAACGGAATTTTATATTTAAAAGGCGGTAATTTAACCGAAGAATTACAGCATTTTCCAAATGCCAGGCTGTTTAATTTAACTGATTATTTTGAAGATGAATTTTTTGAAACCAAAAAAGTAGTACATATTCCTTTAAAAAAGAAATAAATATGATTTATGTTATGATTTAACCAAATAATAAAAGGTAAATTTGTCTGATATTAAATCTTAGAAAATTATGAGTCAAGATAAAGCATGTTTGGTATGTAAAAAACCATCAACGGAAGTTCCGGTAACAAAATTTTATTATCAGGAAAGTGAATTTTACATCTGTCCGCAACACATCCCTATTTTAATACATCACCCTGAACAGTTAAATGGTTTATTGGCTGGGGCCGACAAACTTCAGGGCGGGTAAATAAAGGATTATTATAAATTATTGCACAAAAAAACGCGCCGATTGGCGCGTTTTTTATTTATATATTTATACTACTTTTTAAATTTTGTAGACAAATCTTTACCTAATTCCTTCAATTTTTCAACAGCACTTTCCACTTCTTTCTCAACTGTTTCAATTGAGCTTTCTTTTAAAAATGGATATTTATAATCTGTTGCCGGTACAAAGGTTTCTTTAATGGTACGGGTATTTACCCAACGCAATAAATTCCAAACAGAACCAGCTTTGTCATTTGTTCCCGATCCGCGAGCACCTCCAAATGGTTGCTGTCCAACAACGGCACCTGTTGGTTTGTCGTTGATATAGAAATTTCCTGCGGCATTTTCCAATTTGTTGGTGGCAATGTCAATCACATATCGGTCACCACTAAAAATGGCGCCTGTTAATGCGTATTCACTGGTACCGTCAATGATATCTAAAGTTTCTTCCCATTTCTCGTCTTCATAAACAAAAATAGTCATTATTGGTCCGAACAGCTCATTACACATTGTTTTGTATTTCGGGTTGGTGGTTAAAATGACTGTTGGTTCAATAAAATAACCAATTTCATCGCTATAACCGCCACCAATGATAATTTCGGCATCAGCATCTGCTTTCGCTTCTTCAATATAACCTGATAATTTTTTGAATGCTCGGTTGTCAATTACTGCATTTACAAAGTTTGTAGTATCTTCTGGAGATCCCATTTTAAAAGATTTTATATCTTTTTCAATCGAAGTTCTTATTCTTCCCCATAAACTTTTTGGCAAATACGCACGAGATGCAGCGGAACATTTTTGGCCTTGGAATTCAAAAGCGCCTCTAGATATTGCCGTGGCAACTTCTTGTGGATTTGAAGTTGGATGTGCCCAAATAAAATCTTTCCCTCCTGTTTCTCCAACAATTCTTGGATAAGATTTATAATTGCCTACATTCTTTCCTATGGTTTCCCAAAAACTATTAAATACAGGTGTAGAACCAGTAAAGTGAACTCCTGCAAAATCGCGATTGTTCAGAACAACATCAGTAATCATAGCTGAATTGCCGGTTACCATATTGATAACGCCGTCTGGCAAACCTGCAGCTTTAAACAATTCCATAATTACCTGCGCAGAATATACTTGTGAACTTGCTGGTTTCCAAATTACCACATTTCCCATCAATGCTGGAGCCGAAGGTAAATTCCCAGCAATAGCCGTAAAGTTAAAAGGCGTAATTGCATACACAAAGCCTTCAAGCGGACGATATTCCAAACGATTCCAGATTCCAGTTGAAGATATTGGTTGATTGCTGTAAATCTCTGTCATAAATTGTACGTTAAAACGCAAAAAGTCGATCAACTCACAAGCGGCATCAATTTCAGCCTGGAATACGTTTTTGGACTGTGCAATCATTGTTGCTGCATTCATTTTGTATCGAAATGGGCCAGCCAATAAATCGGCGGCTTTTAAGAAAATGGCCGCTCTGTGTTCCCAGCTTGTTGCTGCCCATTTTACGCGTGCTTCTGCCGCTTTTTTAATGGCAAGTTCAATATGTTCTTTTTCGGCAGTATGGTATTTTCCCACACAATGTTTGTGATCGTGAGGAGGATGAATATCTACCGTATTTCCTGTTCTGTATTCTTTTCCTCCAATATAAAAGGGAATGTCAACCTGTTCGTTGAACATTATTTTATAGGTGTCTAATAACGCTTTGCGTTCTGGAGTTCCTGGAGCATATGAATTTATAGGCTCATTAACTGCTTTTGGTACATTGTAAAATCCTGAAGCCATCGTGTTTATTTTTAAGGTTTTTTAATTTAAATTTGTTTTGCAAAGTTACAAAATTGAATTTACTTTTTATCTTACGCTCTAATACTCAATAATCAAATTTTAATACCATGTGTACCGTTACTTTTTTGCCCTTATCCAACACCGATTTCATTTTCACTTCCAACCGTGATGAACAAAGGCTGAGAGAAACTTTTCCGCCAAAAATATATAAAGAAAATGGCGTTGAAATGCTTTTCCCTAAAGATAAGGTTGCCGGAGGAACCTGGATTGGGGTGAGTTCAAAAAAAAGATTGGTTTGTGTATTAAACGGCGGTTTTGTAAAACATCAAAGAAAGGATAATTACGGCAAAAGCAGGGGATTGATTGCCAAAGAATTATTGAAAGAGAAAAGCATGCGACCTTATATTGAAAATCTTGATTTATTGGATGTTGAGCCTTTTACCATGATTATTGTCGACTGGAACAACGACGCCTTAAATTTAGTTGAACTGGTTTGGGACGAAAACCAAAAACACATCACAAAACACAAAAACGAGCCTAAAATTTGGTCTTCTTCAACTTTATATACAGAAGAAGTTAAGGATTTGCGCATCAACTGGTTTCAACAATGGCTTATTGAAAATGAATCTACTTCTGCTGCCATTTTAAAATTTCACCATTCTGAAAAAGGTGATAAAGAACAATCTATTTTAATGAAACGAAATTATGTTGAAACCCTAAGCATCACTTCAATAAAAAAAGTGAAAAAAAAGATTGAAATGTACTATGAAGATTTGGTACATTCAGAAAAAAGTTTAGTTTTCTTTTAACCAATATTGATAAGTAATAACTTCTCTTACCAAAGCTAAAAAAAGAATATATTAATTATGAATGCTGGAAACCATCAATTGAAAAGTGGGAATATAAACCTTAAAAGCGCTTGAAGTGGAAAAGTTTACCATATTGTAAAAACCCTTCATCGCTCCGACAGGGGAAGTTAAAAAACAATTGGAACGATACGTATATTTTTCTGAAGGTTTTAATATTGGCTTTTTACCGATAACACCCGAGCCTTCAACAACTTCATTATGGTTTAAAGAATCAAAAATTGTCCATTGACGGTCTAAAAGCTGAACGGTATCATTACTTTGGTTTTCAATGGTAACCTCATAACTAAAAGCAAAATACAGCCTGAAATTTCGATAGCTTGTGCCCTCAAAATTAGAAGTTACTGAAATTTTAATTCCATTTGTTACTTGTTGTACCATAGTGACTTACTCCTTTTTTATTGTTCAAAGATACTAAAATATTCACTAAAACACTAGTTATTTATTTTTTCGGAGTTGCCATGACCTATACCAATAACTTTTGTGTATCTGCTTCCGAATTTTTTATAATACACCAAAACCGTGTAATCATTTTCAGTTTGGTAAAAAGATCCGTCAATGTCATGATTGCTTATTGTTCCGTCAGTTGATTTGGTTACATATTGATAATTGTAAAAGCCCTGTTTCAAAAGCAGTTTGGTTTCATACAAATCCAAAGCTTCATTGTATTTTAGTTTGTTTGCATCATTTAACTGCCAATTGTTAAAATTTCCACTCACATAAATAGCCTTTCCATCAAGATTGTTAGAGCATTCTAATGAAAAATACACCCAACTGTAATCTGCATCCGTGTTATTATTTTCACCATTTAATGTTCTAATTACATAATTTCCATTTACATCGGGATGTAAGGTATAAGGTTGATTTCTTCTTTCATCATCAGTAAATAAATAGGTGAGGTACAATTCTTCGCCCAATTCAACATTGGCAATATTTAACGAAGAATTTCGAATGGATTTGGAATCAAAATATAAAAATTCATTTCCGCCCCAAAAACTTGTTTCCTTATTGTATTTGTAAAGCAATTGGTTACCTCTAAAAAATTGGGGCTTTAACCCGATAATGGCATTTTGCCAATTGTTATTTTGAAGAATTACCTGTATAATTTCTTCACTCGGATTGTTAATCAGCATATTTGGCACATTGATGGTAAATTCAACAGATTGTTTTGTGTCGATATAAAAAATATCCCTGCTTTTATAAACAGCAACACCAACGGTGACTTTGGGTTCATAAACCACAAAACGACGTTTAAAAACCACTTCATCCTCTTCATTTAAAACAGAAATTAAATAGTTCCCTGAAATTTTAAGTCTTGTGGTTTCGTTTGGGATTGTTACCTTATAATTTGTATAGGGTTGTAAAGTGTTAAATGAATTTTCGTAATCCCGAATCCGGTCTTCGGCAAAACCATCAATAAATTCTGATTCCGACAAATCTGATTTGTTCCAATCTAAATCGCAATGTTCAATTTTATAGGAATACGTATGTTCATCAGCATTTAAATCGTCAAACGTTAACATTAATTTTTTCCCGAGCTGAACTATTGGCGCATAAGCATTTGTGGCTGTCGGTTTTAAAATGACAGTTTTAATATGCTCGGCATCCATTGAATCTGTTTGGGAAAATCCAAATTGAACAGAACATAAAAAACAAAAATATATAAAACTCTTTTTAACCATAAATTCAAATATTATCACTGTTATATTACTTAATTATTAACGCAAATTTCTTGCTAAAAGTACGAAAACTATATTATAGTTGAAATGCACAAAATTTTATTTGAAAAAATGATAAAAAACATAAAATGCTAAGGTATAAATTGTATTTTTGTCCCGTTTTTTAAAGACTATTAAATAAACTTAAAATATATGTCAAAAGACATTCATATTAAAAAAGGTCTAGATATAAGGCTAAAAGGCGAAGCAATCAAGCTTACCGAAAATGCGATAACTAGTGATGTTTACACATTAAAACCTGAAGATTTCCACAGTATTATTCCTAAATTATCCATAAAAATTGGTGCAAATGTAAAAGCTGGAGAGACAGTGTTTTACAATAAAGCTAACGAGGAAATGAAATTTTCTTCACCGGTTAGCGGTGAAGTTTTGGACATTGTTCGAGGTGAAAAACGGAAAATATTGGCTATTAAAATTAAAGCTGATAAAGAGCAACAATTTGTTGATTTTGGCGTAAAAGATCCTAAAGCCATGAAAGCCGAAGAGATTAAGAGTCATTTATTGGCATCCGGTTGTTGGACTTTTATCAAACAAAGGCCTTATGATGTAATTGCAAATACGGCAAATACACCAAAAGCAATTTTTGTTTCTGCTTACGCCAGCGCACCTTTGGCTGCCGATTATGATTATGTTTTGGCTGGAAAAGAAAAAGAGTTACAGGCGGCAATATCCGCTTTAAGCAAATTAACCACCGGAGAAGTTCATGTTTCCATAGGTAAAAATGCAAACTCACCTCTGGCAGGACTGAATAATATAAACTTGCATAAAGTTTCAGGCCCGCATCCTTCAGGAAATGTAGGTACACAAATTGCTAAAATCAATCCCATAAATAAAGGGGAAACAGTTTGGACAATCACACCCCAAGATTTGGTAATTATTGGAGAGTTATTTTTAACGGGTAAATTTAATGCCGAACGCACCATTGCATTGGCAGGCTCTTCGGTTGCAGCCCCTAAATATTACAAAACAAAAATTGGCGCAACAATAACTTCTTTAATTGACAAAAAATTAAAGGGAACCAACAACAGAATTATCAGTGGCAATGTTTTAACGGGCAAAGCCAAAACTTTGAAAGAAAATTTAGGGTATTATGACAATATAATTACAGTGATCCCTGAAGGAAATGACTACGAATTATTTGGATGGTCACTACCGGTATTCAATAAAGTATCTATCTCAAGAGCTTTAACTTTTTCATGGTTATTTCCAAATAAAGAGTATGATTTAAACACCAATACAAATGGTGAGCACAGAGCATTTGTGCTTACCGGGAATTATGAAGAAGTTTTTCCGTTAGATATTTATCCTATGCAAATTTTAAAATCCTGTTTGTATGAGGATTTAGATGAAATGGAACAATTGGGAATGTATGAAGTGGCGCCTGAAGATTTTGCCCTAACAGAATTTGTTTGTGTTTCTAAACAACCACATCAAGAAATTATAAGAAAAGGGTTAGACTTAATGTTAAAAGAAATAGGATAAGGTTATGGGATTAAAAGAAAAATTACATAATATAAAAGTAAAAGGTGAAGGTAAAAAGTGGTTGCCTGCTTTTGAAGCCGTTCATACTTTTTTATATACACCCAATGAGACTACACACTCAGGAGGGCACATAAAAGGAGCTGATGATTTGAAAAGAACAATGACCATGGTGGTGTTGGCATTAATTCCTTGTTTGATATTTGGAATGTTCAATACAGGTTTTCAACACTTTAAAGCATTTGGCGAACCGGTAGCTTTTTTATCTATAGATGCTTTTTGGTTTGGTTTTTTAAAAGTACTGCCACTTGTTGTAGTTTCTTATGTTGTTGGGCTTGGAATTGAGGTTCTTTTTGCAATAATTAAAGGACACGAAGTTGAAGAAGGCTATTTTGTTACTGGAATGTTAGTTCCACTAATTGTACCTATAGACATCCCTCTTTGGATGCTTTCTGTAGCCGTAATTTTTGGCGTTGTCATAGGAAAAGAAGTTTTCGGCGGTACCGGAATGAATATTTTAAATCCTGCTTTAGTAATTCGTGCATTTTTATTCTTCGCCTACCCAACTTGGATGAGTGGGGATAAGGTTTGGGTACAAGGTGCTGTTGAAAGAGCACAAGAAATGGCTTCAGGCCTTGATGTGGCTGCCATATCAGGCGAAACCATTTTGGGTAGTTTGGCACAAGGAAAAGAATTAGCGTATTCCGTTTATGATATGTTTTTCGGGTTTATTCCCGGCTCAGTTGGCGAAACCTCAACATTTTTAATATTACTGGCAGGCTTGTTCTTAATTTTTTCCAAAATCGGAAGTTGGAGAATTATGCTGTCGGCAGTAATTGGAGCTTTAGTTATGGGTCTTTTATTTAATGGTGTTGCCAATGCAGGCTGGATCGCTGAAGGAAGTAAGTTTTATTCTTTAATGAACACTGTATTTTGGCATCATTTATTGCTTGGCGGATTTGCATTTGGAGTTGTATTTATGGCGACTGACCCGGTAACCGCTTCACAAACCAATAAAGGAAAATGGATTTACGGATTTTTGATAGGATTTATTTCAATTATGATCAGGGTATTTAATCCTGCCTATCCAGAGGGCGTAATGTTGGCGATTTTATTAATGAACGTATTCGCACCAACCATTGACCATTATATTGTGCAAGGCAATGTTAAAGGAAGATTAAAACGTTTAAAAGCAAAAACAGCATAATAAAATGGCAAAGAATACTGAAAGTAATACATACACAGTGCTATTCGCGATAGGAATGGTGCTTATAGTTGGAACCTTATTGGCTTTTGTAGCTTCCTCGTTAAAAGAAAAAATTTCTGAAAATAAACGTATAGAAAAGCAACAGAATATTTTATACGCCATGGGCATCAATGACAATGATGAAACCAGCGTTGAATTTGTTTCTAAAAATATTGTGGGAGCTGAGTTTTCAAAATACATCACCAAACAATTGGTAATTACAGGAACAGAAGCCGTTGAAGACAATAATGCCTACCTGATTGATCTTAAAAAAGAAGCATCAAACGCTAAAAATCCGAATTATAAAAGAAGACTACCTTTATTTATTGGAGAGAAAGATGGCACAACATTATATATCATTCCCGTAAGAGGTAAAGGTTTATGGGATGCCATATGGGGATATATTGCATTAGACAACCAAATGGTTGTTCAAGGTGTATATTTTGATCACAAAGGCGAAACGCCTGGTTTAGGAGCGAATATAAAAGAACGTTTTTTTATGGATGATTTTAAAGGAGAACATATTATGGACGGCAATACTTTTAAAGGAATTACCGCATCAAAAAGCAATGCAGACCCTAAAAATTTAGATAAAACCGATTTTGAGGTAGATGCAATAGCCGGAGCAACAATTACAGGTAATGGTTTATCTGCAATGCTTAAGAAAGATTTGGCAATGTACATACCTTATTTAAAAACATTAAAGCAATAATTTATGGGACTTTTATCAAAAAAAGATATAAAATTAATAACTGATCCATTAGCAGACAACAACCCCATAAGCGTACAGGTTTTAGGTATATGTTCGGCATTGGCAGTTACAGCAGAGTTAAAACCTTCCATTGTCATGGCAATATCGGTAATGTTTGTGTTGGCGATGGGAAATACGGTAATTTCATTAATCAGAAATATTATTCCGCCAAAAATCAGAATTATTGTTCAACTAGTTGTTGTTGCAACACTGGTTATTATTGTTGACCAAATCTTAAAAGCTTTCGCCTATGAATTGTCAAAACAATTATCCGTTTTCGTTGGATTAATTATTACAAACTGTATTATAATGGGTCGATTTGAAGCTTTTGCTTTGGCAAACAATCCTTGGAGATCATTTTTAGACGGTATCGGAAACTCTGCAGGTTATGGAATTATATTAATTATAGTTGCATTCTTTAGAGAATTATTAGGTTCTGGCTCTTTATTAGGATTCAAAGTTTTAGGAGATTCTATTGAAAAAACAGGCGTATATGCTTACGGATATGAAAACAACGGATTTATGTTGTTGGCACCAATGGCGTTAATTACCATAGGAATAATAATTTGGGTGCAACGCTCAAGAAATATAGCATTAATCGAAAATTAAAATAGTAGTGAGATATTAGAATTGAGAAATTAGAAAAACTCAATACTAACTACTCAATACTCAATACTATAAAAATTATGGAACACATAGAATTATTTTTTAAGTCAATATTTATAGATAATATGATATTTGCTACATTCTTGGGAATGTGCTCCTATCTGGCAGTATCTAAAAAAGTTGCAACAGCAGTCGGACTTGGAGCAGCCGTTATATTTGTACTGGCGATTACAGTTCCTTTAAACTGGTTGTTAGATGTTTATTTATTAAAGGATGGCGCTTTGGCATGGTTAGGCCCAGAGTATGCTGAATACGATTTAAGCTTCCTTTCCTTTATTATGTTTATTGCCACCATTGCGACAATGGTGCAATTGGTTGAAATAATTGTAGAGAAATTTGCTCCGTCATTATACAATTCATTGGGAATATTTTTACCATTAATCGCTGTAAACTGTGCTATTTTAGGAGGTTCCTTATTTATGCAATCTCGCGAAATTCAAACCTTAGGATTGGCGTTTAACTATGGCGTAAGCTCTGGAATTGGTTGGTTTTTAGCTATTTTAGCCATAGCAGCCATTCGTGAAAAAATTAGATATTCAAATGTTCCCGCACCTTTAAGAGGATTGGGAATTACTTTTATTATTACCGGTTTAATGGCCATAGGATTTATGAGTTTTGGAGGAATGTTAACAGGCGGAGATGAAGAAAAAACTACAGAACAGACAGTAGTCGTTGAACCTACCCAACAAAAAGTTGAAATTACCAAAGAAGCTATTGACATAGCCAAGAACGAAAAAGAAATTAAAGAATAATGATCATATTAGCAATAAATACAGTTAGTACAATTTTCGCAACAGTCGTGGTCTTTATGGTTATCACACTATTATTGATTGCCTTATTATTGTTTGTAAAACAAAAATTATCGCCTTCAGGTCCCGTTAAAATTAAAATTAACGGCGAAAGAGAAATTGAAGTGTCTTCCGGAGGTTCATTATTAAACACCCTGTCAAACGAAAAAATATTTTTACCATCTGCTTGCGGCGGCGGCGGAACTTGTTTGCAATGTGAATGTCACGTACATTCAGGTGGAGGAGAAGCATTGCCAACTGAAACACCCAACTTTAGCAGAAAAGATTTAAAAGAGGGAATCCGTTTGGCTTGTCAGGTAAAGGTAAAACAGAATATGGACATCAGCATTCCTGAAGAAGTATTCGGTATCAAAAAATTTGAGGGAACTGTTGTGCGTAATTATAACGTAGCGTCCTTCATAAAAGAATTTGTTGTAGAAATCCCTGAAGACATGGGTTACAAAGCCGGTGGATATATTCAGATTGAAATTCCTCCCTGCGAAGTGAATTTTTCAGACATCGATATTACAGCACATCCTGAAGAACATGAAACACCTGATAAATTTAAAGAAGAATGGGATAAATTTGCTTTATGGCCTTTAAAAATGGTGAATAAAGAAAGTGTTGAACGTGCCTACTCTATGGCTTCTTATCCTGCAGAAGGAAAAGAAATTATGTTGAATGTACGTATTGCCACACCACCTTTCGACAGAGCTAAAAATGGATGGATGAGTGTAAACCCAGGAATTGCATCATCTTATATCTTCTCTCGTAAAGCAGGTGATAAAGTAATAATCTCAGGACCTTATGGTGAATTCTTTATCAATGAATCTGATTCTGAGATGTTATATGTAGGTGGTGGTGCAGGTATGGCTCCAATGCGTTCACATTTATATCACCTATTCAAAACCCTTAAAACAGGAAGAAAAGTAACTTATTGGTATGGAGGTAGATCCAAACGTGAATTGTTCTACACAAATCACTTCCGTGAGTTAGAAAAAGAATTTCCTAACTTTAAATTTTATCTTGTACTTTCAGAACCATTGCCAGTGGATAATTGGGTGAATAAAAAAGATATAGATGATCCTGAAGGAGACGGGTTTACAGGTTTTGTGCACAATGCGGTAATCAATGAATACTTGTCGAAACATGAAACTCCTGAAGATATTGAATTGTATTTTTGCGGACCGCCGTTAATGAATCAGGCCGTTCAAAAAATGGGTCAAGATTTTGGTATGGCCGATGAAAATATAAGATTTGATGACTTTGGAGGTTAATCCAAAAAATAAAAACTAAGAATACTAAATCCGATACCTTTGTGTCGGATTTTTTCATGTAACCCGTTTTAAAAATGAGCAGACCACTTACAAACCAAGAATTACATAATTTGGCGATGAACATTGTCGGCAAAGACCTGGAAGCCAAAGGCTATGAATTTATTGCCATCAACAGCCAATTAAAAAAGAACCCGCAATTTGTGTGTGTTGATCTAAATAACATACGATATTTTGTTGTCGTAAAAGCGGCTGCCATTTCTGAATACAATATTCCTTATGACGTTATTTGGATGGAAACTATTAAAACGCATGCCAGAAAAAACAATGCCAAAGTACTATTTGCTAATGTGGGATTGGGGAATACTAGCAATCCTAACTTACCGCCTTATTTAAATGAAGAATACCTTCTTCAATATGAAGGTTTGCAAATATTGGATGCAGAATTAAACTAAATTTTACACTTTCTTAAATTAAAAAAAAAACACGCCATTGGCGTGTTTTCATAATAAATTATTTTATCAATTATTCAACTTTATTTTCCAATAATTTGAAAAACTGATCTAATTTAGGCATTAAAACAATACGAGTTCTTCTGTTTCTGGCTCTTCCTTCAACAGTATCGTTAGATTCTAATGGCATATACTCACTTCTACCGGCAGCAATCAAGCGGCTTGGCTCAATATTAAAGTCGTTTTGTAAAACTCTAATAACAGACGTTGAACGTTTAACACTTAAGTCCCAGTTGTCTTTCATATCTGAAGTATGAATAGATTTGTTATCTGTGTACCCTTCAACCATCACTTCTAATTCCGGTTGTGCAGCAATTACATCAGCAACTTTTTTCAATACTCTTTTTGCATCATTTGAAATCACATGACTTCCGCTTTTAAATAATAATTTATCAGCTATTGAAATGTAAACAACTGTTTTTTCAACATCAATTTGAATATCTTCATCAGTAAAACCATCTTTTAGCACACTTTTTAATTTAAATCCTAATGCTAAATTCAAAGAGTCTCTTTTAGTGATCGCTTTCCGAATATATTGAATATATTCATCTTTTTTCCCCATTTGAGTCAATGTTTCTTTAATGTTGTCTGAAGCTGATTTAGACAATACCGTTAAATTTTCAACATATTCCAATGTTTGTTCTTTGTCTTTTCTCAAATCTGCCACTTGCTGATTTAAGGCAGAAAGTCTGCTTTCACTTTCAACTCTGCATTTCATTAGATCGGCTTTCGAGTCAACCAATTCTGAACTCGTTTTGTTATAGTTATTTTCCAATTCAGTGTATTTCTTTTGTGAAACACATGAACTTAAAACAACAGATGCCAGTAGCATCACAATTCCTATTTTTCTCATAATTTTAATATATTTTAATTGTTTTTATTGTGAAACAAAAGTAAATAAAACTAAGTACCTATTCTTAAATTATAGTTAATTTATGATATATTTAAGAAAAAATAAAACTTTATATTTGCCTTCCGATTTCGCTAATAATCTAATAACTACTAAAGTTATGAAAAATTGTGTGTTTACCCTAATTTTACTGATATTTTTCTCTTGCAAAAATAATGAAAGTGACTTAAGAATAATAGAAGGAAATGCCATTGGAACCACATTTGCAGTCCGATATTTGGATGCTGGTACCAAAAATTATGAAACCAAAATAGACAGTTTAATTGCCGCCATTAACAAATCTGCCTCCACCTATATTCCAACATCTGATCTTTCAAAAATTAATAAAGGTGATACCACTATTTTGGCAGATGCGAATTTGCAGGAAGTTTTTATAAAATCGGGAAAAATTTACAATGAAACTGATGGCGCTTTCGACCCAACAGTAGGTATTTTGGTGAATGCCTGGGGATTTGGGCCCGAAAAAGAAATCGAAAATTTAGATTCCATAAAAGTCCAGGAACTTTTAAAATATGTGGGTTTTGAAAAAGTACTGTTAGAAAACGGAAAAATAAAAAAATTATACCCAGAGATTTATTTAGATTTCAATGCCCTTGCCAAGGGCTATTTGGTTGATATGGTTAGTCGCATGTTTGAAAACAACGGGGTTGCAAATTATATGGTTGAAATTGGGGGTGAAATAAGGGCACGAGGCCACAATGAAAAAGGAACACCTTGGAAAATAGCCATTGAAAATCCAAATACAGACGGAAGCCGCTCTTTTGCAACCGTTATTGAACTTAAAGATGAATCTATTGCTACTTCCGGGAATTACAGAAAATTCAAGATTAATGAAGACGGAACAAAATATGTGCACACCATCAATCCGAAAACAGGCTTTGCCAAAGAAAGCAATTTACTAAGCGCATCGGTGATTTCCAAATCGGATTGTGCAGATGTTGATGGTTACGCCACGGCTTTCATGGAAATGGGATTTGAAAAATCTACAGCTTTTTTAAAAAACCATCCCGAATTAAAAGCATTTCTGATATATGTTCATAAAAATGGTGAAATACAGACCTACAAATCCGCAAATTTTGAAGATTAAATAAACATTATTTTTTCAAATCACCTCTCTAAAAGACCATTACATACTGCTTCTTTAAAATATACATCTTTTTAAAAATTACGTTAACACTTTTTTAACGTACATAACATATAGCTTATAATTATATAACACCAACAAACCTTTTCAGTAATCTTTAGTTCTAATATTTGCCACCTCAATAATTAAACAATGACAGATATGAAAAACAATCACAAAAGGAAAATCCTTTTTATGCTGGTCTCATTTGTATGGCTGACTGGGTTTTCCCAAACACTAATTACAGGTAAAGTAATAGATGATCATAAGTCTCCACTCCCTGGAGCTTCCATTATTATTAAAAATTCCTCAGGAGGTGTATCCACTGATTTTGATGGAAATTTTAAAATTAAATTGAAAACTGGTGATGAAACTTTGATAGTTTCATACTTAGGTTATAAAACGCAAGAAAAAAGTGTAAAAAATAATGCAATAGTAAATGTAATTATGGTCGCTGATGCACAAAGCTTAAATGAAGTTGTTGTAACAGCATTGGGAATTACAAAAGAAGAAAAAAAAATAGGATATTCAACACAAAAAATTGTTACCACGAGCATCGAAGATATAAGTGTTCCTAATATTGGAAGCCTGTTTACCGGCCAAGTAGCTGGACTTACAGTGAACAATCCCACAGGCTTATTTCAAGCTCCTTCATTCTCATTAAGAGGTAAAAATCCATTAATTGTAATTGACGGTATTCCTGTTGATACCGATTTTTACGATGTTTCACCAAATAATATTGCTGATATAAATGTATTAAAAGGCACAACAGCCTCTGCCCTTTATGGTTCAAGAGGTAGAAATGGTGCTATTTTAATAACTACTAAAAATGCAACATCTGATGGTTTAGAAGTTACGGTATCACATAATACAATGATAACAGCTGGTTTTTCTGTTTTTCCTGAAACTCAAAATGACTATGGAAATGGATCCAATGGTAAATATGAATTTTGGGATGGAAAAGATGGTGGTATTTCTGATGGAGATATGATTTGGGGTCCTAAATTTGAACCTGGCGTGACTATTCCACAATGGAACAGCCCAATTTACGACAATGTTACAGGTCAAACAACTCCTTGGTGGGGAGATGTAGAAGGTACAAAATATAATGACAAATCTCGCTATGCAAGAGTTCCTACCCCATGGGAATATCACAATAATTTAAAAGATTTTTTAAAAACCGGATCTATTTCAACAACAGATTTTTCAATTTCAAACAAAGGAGAACAAGGTTCTTATAGATTCTCCGGAAATTATACAAATCAAACAGATAGAGTCCCTAATTCTAGTTTAAAAACAGGAGGTTTGACTTTTAAATCCACTTCACATTTATCTGATGCTTTAACACTTGATAGTAAATTATCTTATAATAAAGTTTATTCTCCAAATTATCCTAGACATGGTTATGGACCAAAAAACCATATGTATACGATACTAGTTTGGATGGGTGATGATGTGAATGGGAAAGACCTGAAAGAACACCAATATATTCCTGGACAAGAAGGATATCGACAAGCCAACTTTAATTATGCTTGGTATAATAACGTCTATTTTGCAGCAAATGAGCTAACTCAAACATATGATGCAAATAGTATCAATGGTCAACTAAACCTTAATTATAAAATTAACGATAATTTTAGCCTTCAGGCAAGAGGTTCTGCTGTGATTAATGATACTTTTGAAGACAGGAAAAGTCCAAAATCTTATCTAAACTATGGTGATCCAAGAGATGGAGATTACAAAACATGGAATAAAAACAAACTAACTGTTGACTATGATATATTAGCATCCTATAATAAAATTATAAACCATGATTTAGCCATAAAAGTAAACGCCGGTGCTTCTTCATTTTATAGGAAATATCAGGAAGAATATAACGCTACCGACGGTATTATTGTGCCATTTGTATATAGTTTAAATAACACAAGAGGAAGTGTTAAAGCGAGTACTTATTATGAAGAAAAAGCAACAAACAGCGTTTATGGAACATTAGAAGTAGATTTATACAATTCCATTTTCTTAACATTTGCTGCAAGAAACGACTGGTCTTCAACATTACCTATAGAAAATCGTTCGTATTTTTATCCTTCAGCTTCTTTGAGCACATTGGTTTCAAACTATATTGAAATGCCTTCAAGCATAGATTACCTTAAGTTATTCGGTTCTTGGGCAAAAGTTTCAAGCGATTTGAGTCCTTATCAAATTGCTTCATATTACCAAAACTCAGGAAATTTTGGTGGTTTAACAAAATTAGACTATCCAAATAGTATTGTAAACCCAAATATACAACCTGAGAATTCAACTTCATATGAACTGGGATTAAGTTCTTCATTCTTAAAGAGAAGAATTAAACTTGATTTGACCTATTACAATGTACTTGATAGTAATCAGATCATTAATTTACCCGTTTCAAACGCTTCAGGATTTACAAGTAGAAAGGTAAATGGTAACGAATATACTACCAATGGATTTGAAGTAGTTTTAAATACCACGCCTATTAATAGAGAAAATTTCAAATGGAATTTAACAACAAACTGGAGTAAAAAAGTTCAAAAAATAACGAGTATCTATGGGGGTAAAGATTCTTATGGAGATTTATCATTAAATGACAGAACAGATAGCTACTACGCAACAGTTTGGCAAAAGGCTGCTGATGGAAGATTGATCTTGAATAGCCAGGGATTACCTGTTAAAGACCCATACAAGCAATTTATTGGCAATCGTGATCCGAACTGGAGATTGGGATTACAGAATAGTTTTAAATACAAAAACTTAACCTTATCAGTGGGAATTGACGGTGTTTGGGGAGGTTTAATGAGTTCTTTAACTGTTCGAAAAATGTGGTGGGGTGGTAAACATCCAAATTCAACAGAGTATCGCGATGCCGAATACGCGGCAGGTGAACCTGTTTATGTACCTACCGGAGTAAATATTGTTAGTGGTGAATTAATTAGAGATGTTAATGGAAATGTAACTTCCGACACAAGGGTATATCAAGAAAATACAACTGCTGTTAACTGGCAAACTTGGTCACAAAATTATCCATACAGAGCTCAAGTTACGCAAAGCGAAAGTAAAAAATTCGCAAATGTATTTAATCGTAGCTTCTTTAAACTAAGATCGGTATCATTTAAATATGACCTAACAGATGACTTAAAAATAAAAGGAATTAAACATATTGATGCCACTTTAAGCGGTTATAACCTTTTAGTTTGGAAAAAAGCTGATATTATAGATCCTGATTTTGGCGATGATAATAATTTACAAGATCCCTCATCCAGATATGTTGGTCTTGGTGTTAATTTAAAATTTTAAAAAAATGAAAAATAGAATAATTTTATTTTCGCTACTAATTTTGGTTTCTTTTACTTCATGTCAAGATTTAACTGGAGTTAACGATAACCCGAACAATGTTAACGAAACACATCCACAACTTTTACTTACTAATATTGAAAGTAGTGCTTTTCAAGTTGAAGGTACAGGAGCTATGTATGCCGCTAGAATATTGGTACAAACTGATGGAGAAAACAGCGGTCAATATTACAATTGGGATCGTGCTAGTTTTGATGATTATAATATGTTGGGTGAGGTAACTAAAATGATGGAAGAATCACAACGTATTAAAAGTGATTCATATATTGCATTGTCAAAATTTTTTAGAGCTTATTACTTTTATAAATTAACATTAACATTTGGTGATATTCCTTATAGTGAAGCTTTAAAAGGCGAATCCGATGGAATTTTTACAGCAAAATATGACACTCAAAAAGAAGTTTTTACAGGTATATTAAAGGAGTTGGAAGAAGCAAATAATTTATTAAAAGGAAACAATGATAATATTTATGGGGACATTATTTATGGGGGAAACGCTTTTAGCTGGCAAAAATTAATCAACTCATTTAGGCTAAAAGTCCTTATCACACTTTCTAAAAAAGAAAATGATACCGATTTAAATATTAAAAGCGCATTTGCAGCTATCGTAAATAATGAACCTATAATGGAGTCAAATAATGACAATGGACAACTCGTTTTTTCAGATCAGGAAGGGAGTCGTTATTCTGAATTTAACTCAAGTGGTTACGGATCGGGAATGTACATGTCTTCAACCTTTATTCAAAGATTACAAAATAGAGAAGATCCAAGGTTGTTCATTTTTTGCGGAAGAACAAAGAACGCAAAAGAAGCAGGATTAGAAATAGATAATTTTGATGCTTATGAGGGTGGAGATCCTTTGGCTCCTTATGCTGAAGTAAATGAAAAGGCTGCTCTAGGAGATGTATCAAAAGTCAATTTAAGATACTCTACTGACCCAACAACAGAGCCTCATAATATATTAAGCTATAGTGAATTAGAATTTATTTTAGCCGAAGCAGCTGTAAAAAATTGGATTGCTTCTGATGCAAAAACTCATTATGACAATGGCGTTAAAGCATCGTTCAACTTTTACAATACATTTGCTAAGGGATACGAGAATTTTGTAGAAACTTCAGATGCAGAAACTTATTTAAATGGGCCTTTAGTTTCATTTAATAATGCTGTAACTTCAGAACAAAAATTAGGGTTAATTCTTGCACAAAAATATTTCATTTCATTTCTTCAAACTGGATGGAGAATGTACTTTGATCATTTAAGAACTGGGTACCCTAATTTTGTTTACAATACAAGTTCTACACCTCCTACCCGATGGATTTACCCAACTTCAGAATACCAGGATAATACCCAAAATGTTTCAGATGCTATTGCCTCTCAATTTGGAAATGGTAATGATAAAATCAGAGAAGTTACTTGGTGGCTAAAATAATTTAAGTTCAAAAATCAAACAAAACCATAAAAAGTAAATTTTTTATGGTTTTGTTTTAAAGAGCGTTGTTATAAGCAACGCTCTTTTTTATTTAGTACAAACAGGCAAAATTTCACCCTTTGTTAAACAATATTTTTCAATAAGTTCCGAAGAAATTTTTTCTGAATAATTCACTTCTTTAACTTTAAATCCAACGGCACGTAATCGGTCAAAATAATCTTTGCCATAAACACGAACGTGGTCATACTGTCCAAAATGTTTGGTGCGTTCTTCCGGATTTGTGAGTGAAAAGTCTTCATAGGTTTTTTCTCTGTTCAAATCTTGAGGGATTTGAAAAATACCCAATCCGCCAGGTTTTAAGACTCGGTACAACTCGCCCATGGCTTTTTTATCATCTTCAATGTGCTCCAATACATGGTTGCAAAAAACAACATCAAAAGCATTTTCTTCAAAAGGCAAATCGCAAATATCTGCTTTTACATCGGCAATTGGCGAATTTAAATCTGCCGTTAAATAATCAATGTTTTTCAGATTTTTAAACCGTTTTAAAAAACATTGTTCAGGAGCAACGTGTAACATTTTTAGAGGCGCTGTAAAAAAATCAGTTTCATTTTTTAAATACAGCCAAAGCAATCTGTGTCGCTCCAATGAAAGCGTGCCTGGCGCTAAAGCATTTTTTCGCTGCTTTCCGTAGCCATAAGGCAAAAAACTTCTGAAACTTTTGCCGTCAATGGGGTCGGTAAATCGAGATCCTTTTAAGTAGATTGCCAAGAACGGACTTACCCAATAACTCGCTTTTATAAGTATTGGGCGAGGTATTTTATTGAGTATAAATTTGAATAATCCTTCCACTTATTTATAGTCTTCTCTAGTTGGAGAAAAGACATCTGTCACTTTGCATTTTGTTAACGCTTTCCCGCTATGGATCACATTTGAAGGAATATTGGCAATCATTCCGGGGTTCAAAATTGTAGAAACCCCTTCAATAACCAATTCCAGCTTTCCTTCAATTACTTGGGTAGATTGTTCATGAATATGTGAATGTTCAGGCAATACAGAACCTTCTTCAATCTCCCAAAAAGCAATGGTAAAACTATTTGTGTGAAAAAACCGTCCGTTAAACCCTTTTATAATTTCTTTCTGTTCAATTTTGGAAATATCCTGAATCATTAATTATATGTTTTACTGTCTAAACTCCTTTTCTTCGTCACTTTCAATCCCCAATGCTTCGTAAATATAACTGAATGTTGAAAGCAATTCAGGTTTTCCGTTTATAATGGCAATATCATGTTCAAAATGGGCACTTGGTTTACCATCTTTAGTTAAAATAGTCCAACCATCATTCAACTGATTGATTTGATGCGTTCCTAAATTCACCATAGGTTCAATGGCAACAACCATTCCTTCCGTAAATTTTTTCCCTTTTCCTCTATGCCCGTAATTTGGCATTTCAGGATCTTCGTGCATTTCCTTTCCTAATCCGTGACCCACCAATTCTCTTACAATTCCATAGCCGTGTTTTTCGCAATAATTTTGAATGGCATAACCTACGTCTCCAACCCTATTACCAGCTTTAAACTCGCGTATTCCCATATACAGACTCTCTTTGGTGACTTTTAACAATTTTTTGGTGTCCGCATCAACTTCACCAACTTCAAAAGTATAAGCGTGATCTCCATAAAAGCCATTTTTTAAAGCTCCGCAATCTATAGAAATAATATCTCCTTCCTGTAAAGGTTTATCATTAGGAATGCCATGAACAATTTGAGCGTTCGGACTCATGCACAAGGTATTTGGAAAATCATACAATCCCAAAAAACCTGGTATGGCGCCTTGGTCTCTTATAAACTCTTCGGCCAATTTATCTAAATATAACGTGGTAACGCCCGGTTTTACTTCTTTCGCTAAGATTCCTAAAGTTTTTGAGACAATAAGAGCGCTCTCGCGCATCAATTCAATTTCAGCTCTCGTTTTTAGTTTTATCATTCTATCATATAATTTATGTTGCAAAGGTACTCCAAAAAAATAATTTTCAGGCTTGGTTTTTCTGAAAATACCCTTCGTCAAAAAATAGTCCAAAAAATGATTTAAAACAGTTTTTTTGCATAAAATCAGTTGTACATTTGCCCTATTTTAATTAGAATAACAAACGATGTATAAAGCAGTTACCGCAGCAGAAGCTGTAAAAATTATAAAATCTTACGACCGGATATACATTCAGGCGGCAGCGGCAGCGCCCCAAGAATTGATAAATGCAATGTCTGCGCGTCACGAAGAACTCAGAGGCGTGGAGGTTTGCCATTTGCACACTGAAGGAGACGCTCCTTATGCCGACCCAAAGTACAAAGACAGTTTTCATGTTAATTCGCTGTTTATTGGCAAAAACGTGCGTCATACCATTAAAGCCGGAAACGGTTCTTATACACCGGTATTTTTAAGTGAAGTGCCCAATTTATTTAAACGAAATATTCTTCCTGTTAATGTTGCCCTGATTCAGGTTTCTACGCCCGATAAGCACGGCTATTGTTCTCTGGGGGTTTCCGTGGAAGCTATTTTGGCGGTCATAGACAATGCAAAGCACGTAATTGCGCAAATAAATGAGCAAATGCCTCGTGTTCACGGCGAAGGTATCATTCATATTTCTGAACTGGATACTTTTGTTGAAGTGAATGTGCCCATTCATGAGCATTCTTTGGCAGAACCAACACCCATAGAAAATAAAATAGGCGGTTTTATTGCTGAACTAATTGAAGACAGGAGTACGCTGCAAATGGGGATTGGCAACATTCCAAATGCAGTTTTGCATAAATTGGGGAATCATAAAAATTTAGGATTGCATACCGAAATGTTTTCTGACGGAGTCATTGATTTAATTTTAAAAGATGTGATTAACGGGAATTATAAAGGTGTAAATGCAGGAAGGGCTTTGGCTACATTTTTAATGGGGTCAAAACGCTTGTATGATTATGTGGATGACAATCCGTTTGTTGAATTGCGATCTTGTGATTATGTGAATGATGTTTCCGTTATAAAACAAAACCCCAGAATGGTCTCCATAAATTCAGCAATTCAAGTTGATTTAACCGGACAGGTTTGTGCAGATTCTATAGGAACAAGGATATATTCAGGCGTTGGAGGACAAATGGATTTTATTAGAGGTGCCGGTTTAAGCGAAGGCGGAAAAGCCATTATTGCCATACCTTCAATGACCGAAAAAGGAATTAGCAGGATTGTGCCTTTTTTGAATAAAGGCGCCGGAGTTGTCACTACCAGATCCCATGTTCAATACATTATTACGGAATATGGCGTTGCCAATTTATATGGAAAAACCATTAAACAGAGGCTAAATGCGTTGGTTAAAATAGCGCATCCTTTGCATAGAGAGTCCATTGAAAGAGAATATTTTGAAGCAACCAGAATGTAAAAAAATAACCCAAAGATGAAAAAAACCGGAATTTCACTTATTAAAATTCCGGTTTTTTTATTTAAAATATTGTTTTAATTCACTTTAGAAATCAAAATACCAATTGAACACATCGGTTTTTAAACCAAAGGAAATCCAAGTTGAATTTGTTGCTAAAAAGCCTTTGGCCGGAGCAATAGGATCAAACTTCCTATATGTTAAACCCCCAAATAATTTTAAATTGGTGGCAGGATTTACCAAATAACCCAATTGCAAATCACCTATAAAAACATTGGCTGTATTTCCCTGCCCTATTTTATTTCCGTAATCTGAACCCCTGTTGTCGTTGTCTGCAAAAACATCACCCCCATAACTTAAATTATCAGTTCCGTCAGCAAAATCAAATCCTTTTTTCCCTACCACTATTTTTGTATTTACAAACCAGCGATTTTTGGTATAATTCAAAATTCCGATGGCTTCCCTAAAATTGGCGCCCCATAAATGCGCCAGCGGCTGATTGTTATGCCCAAAATTATAATTTAATTCGTCGTGGGAATAGGTGTAAGGGCGTACCGCGTTAAATTCGGCTTGCAAAAACAAATTTTCAATATGAAATGCATTGTAGTATTTTACGCCAAATTGCACCCCAAATTTATTTCCCCACCAGCCATTGCTATTTGTCATTTCCCCAACTCTAAAATCGTCTAAAAGCAATTGGGAATAAAGTGTAATTGCTTTCATTTTGTATTTTAAACTAAGTCCAAGCGTAGTATTTCCTGCTCTTGAACCTGTTGCAAACTCCACTGCAGAATAAAAAATAAGCGGATTTATATAATTCACATCAAACCCCCTGTTGTTTACATCATCCCAGATAACAGCTTCAAACAATCCGATATTAAATTTTTTTGTAACGTTCCAATCCAAATAATGCATGGCCATATATTTTTGCTTGTAGGCCCCGTCAACTGTCAATTCCGGCCTTACATCCTGCATCCACATAAAAAAATTGGTGTATTTTATATTCCAAAAATTGGTTGAAATTTTAAAATATGGATAAGGGGAAGCTACATCCGATAAAAATAAGGAGCGATAACCATCACCTATAAAGTTTTTGCCCCTGCCAAATTGAAAGTTAAGATGATTGCTTGGCGTATAAGAAATATAGGCTTCTGCAACAGGATAATCGTATGCATCCTCATTAAATCCTTTGGCAATTCCGCGACCGGGAATGATAGCCGGATTTCCTCCATCAGGTTTTATGGATTCTGCATAATCATTTACGTAAGTTGCAAATCGGCCCTGACTTTCATAAAAACTTGTTGAAAAATTCAGCTTTTTGCCAATGCCACCATTAACCTGAATGGCGCGTGTATTGTTATACGTTTTCAGGCCTTCGCTGTCTTTCCCCAATTGTAAATCAACCACCGGATCAATAGTAAACCAAAAATCTTTTCCCTGTACATAAGCCATATGCTCATTGAACAGCTTCCTGCCAAACCAAGTAGATTTTGGCATGATTAACTTATTTTTTAAAGCGTCTAAATCCACAAATTCTCTTACTTCATTATATAAATAAGGTTTTACTGCAGTATGTGCATTGCCAGCCTTGTTTAAATACGAGTCGTACGCATTATAAGTTGCATGGGTAAACGGAATATTTAATTCGCTTTTGTGCTCGGGAAATAGCGTGGTTTTGTGTTCATCCAAAGTTAGTTTTTTCTTATACTCAGGTATTTCTGCAACAACTTCCTTTTGGGTAATTACTTCTTTTGTATTATCCTCCAAAGGAATTTTTAAAGGAAACACAAACTGCATTTCAATAGCATGATTGTTATATTTTGCAGGAATTATTTTTGGAAGTGTATCAAAAACGCGTTCAATTTCGGCCTTTAATTCCTTGTAAGGAGAATTTACGTAAATAACTTTAAAATTTCCCGAAGCATCCACTAAAAAAATAATGTTGGTGGTTGCCTTAAATTTATCCGTTTTTAAATTTTCAGGAACTTTAAATTCAGAAATCACAGCAGTTTTAACCTGATTTCTGAAGCAATTCGCCAATTCAGAAATGGAAACAGATTCACATTCTTTAAAAACCGGGTACTTTTCTATTTGAGAAAAGACTGTAATGGAAGAAAAAAGCAACAGAAAACTTAAAAATAGCTTGTTCATTGTAAATTATTTCGAGATTTTTAGAACTTTATTGATTTTTAATTGATACTTCTCCCCACTTTCCTCACAAGTTGTGAATCCGTCTTTATCAAAATTTAAACGATGTCCATATTCGCTGACCCAGCCAATTTGTTTTGAAGGATTCCCAACAACCAAAGCATAAGGCAATACCGGTTTTGTAACTACGGCACCAGCACCAATTAAAGCATATTCGCCAATTTCGTTTCCGCAAATAATGGTGGCATTTGCGCCAATACTTGCGCCTTTTTTTACCAGAGTTTCCTGATATTCGTCCTTGCGAATGATGGCACTTCTCGGATTTATGACATTGGTAAACACCATACTTGGTCCTAAAAAAACATCATCCTCACAAATAACGCCCGAATAAACGGAAACATTGTTTTGCACTTTCACATTTTTACCTAAAACAACTTGGGGTGAAACAACCACATTCTGGCCAATATTACAATTTTCGCCAATTTTTGAATCGGACATAATATGACTGAAATGCCATATTTTTGTGCCTTTTCCAATGTCACAACCTTCATCTATTATGGCTGTTTCATGTGCGAAATAATCTCCCATTTTAATATGCTTCATTGGTTTTTTGACCATCTGCAATTGCTTTCGCTGCTGATGTTCCTATTCGCGTCACGCCTAATTTTATCATTTTTACGGCATCTTCATAATCTCTGACACCTCCTGCAGCTTTTGCCTGCAAAGGTTTTGAATTTTCAACAATCAATTCCATCGCCTCAAAAGTTGCTCCGTTGGGTTTTCCCTCTTCTGTTTTAAAAAATCCTGTAGATGACTTTACAAATACTTTTTGCGCATTTTCTTCTCCAAAATTATCGAGCACCACATCACGAATTAATTGAGACAATCCTATAATTTCATCGTTTGTTAATGCTGCAATTTCAATAATCCATTTTACGGCTTTGTCATTGTCCAATCCTAATTTTGTGCCTTTGAAAACTTCCGATTTAACTAAATTTATTTTCCCCGCCTTAAACGCCTGATAATTTACAACATAATCCAATTCATCTGCGCCATCATAAACGGCTTGTTGCGCTTCTAATAATTTTTGGAAGATTTCATAAGTACCTTCCGGAAATCCGATTACGGTGCCAATTAAGGTATCTGAATTTGCATCCTTTACCATTTCACGCGCCATAGCTACAAATTCTGGGCGAATCATCGCCAGCTTAAAATTATTTTCGATGGCCTCATTCACCAGTTCTTTAACTTTCATTTCTGTTTCGCTTTCAGAAATACCAACTTGTTGCCCTGTTTTTAAATAGGTTGAATCTAAATATATATTGATGTTCATTTCTTTATATTATTTTACGAAAATACTAATTTACTTAATAACTCAGCCTTAATATTAACCATTACTTACAAAAAATCCCGCAAATGCGGGATTTTTAAAATCTAAATAAATTTATTCAACTTTAAAAACAATTGGAAGCCCATATTTTACGCCAACAGGTTTGCCGCGTTGTCTGCCTGGTGTCATTTTTGGAAGTAAATTAACAACTCTTATCGCCTCTTCCTGCAATTTTTTATGAGGAGCCCTTGCATTAATATCTGTAATATTCCCGTTTTTGTCAATTTTAAACACCACGAAAATTTTTTGGATACTTCCTGGCGCCAATCCTAAATCAGAGGCTAATTCAATATCGAATTTTTCTGTAACAAATTTCGCGATTTGCTCTGAAAAACAAGCTCTAAGTTCACTGTTATTCCCTTTGCACCCAGGAAAAACGGGAACATCTTCAATCACCACAAACGCAACGTCTTCCATTACTTCTTCCTCTTCCTCAACCGCAACAATTTGTTTTTCCACATTAACAATAACCGCATCAAATTCATTGCTTTCGGTAGATTCTATAACCGTTTCTTTAATATCGACATCATCCTCCACTTTTAAAATTTTTTCAGGAAGTGCCACTTTGGTTTCTGGCTGTGCTTCTACCTCTATCGTTTTAACTTCAATCAGTTTGTCAATCTCTTCAATATTTATAAGTGTCCCGCTCATTTCTTTAACCTCTCGGGGATAAGATTTCATTGTTAAAAATTCATAGACGAGGAATAGTGACAGCACTAAACCCAATTGAATTAGGATTCTACTATAATTTTCAAGTACTACGTTTGGATATTTTTTGACTTGCATGGGAACCTTGTTATACGTGAACCAAGAACAATTAAAACAAACTGTTTTAAACAGCTTTTTATAATGCAAGATATTTTACACAAGAAATCTTTTTGACCGCAATAACTTGCAAGGTATTTATCGTATTAAAGTTACAAATTTTTTAATTTACATACAATGTTTTAAGGTTAAAAAAAGACAGTTACCTATGGCAAACTCTGTTTGCAGTTAAACTTATTAACAAATAACAACAGGAAATCTCAATTTTTGAAAAATGAATAATGTGGCTGAAAACTAAATTTTTCATCTTTCAAACTTTGGGTTACTTTTGCATTATGATAATTACAGATACACATACACATTTATACAGTGAACAATTTGATGCCGACAGAAATGAGATGATTCAGCGTGCTTTAGATGCCGGTGTCTCCCGTTTTTTTGTTCCGGCCATTGATTCAACCTATTTAAATGCCATGTTGGCGCTGGAAAAATCCTTTCCTGAAAATATTTTTTTAATGATGGGTTTGCATCCCACACACGTAAAAGAGAATTTTGAGGAAGAATTGGCTTTTGTAAAACATTGGTTGGACAAACGAAATTTTTATGCCGTTGGTGAAATTGGCATCGATTTATATTGGGATAAAACACTCTTAAAACAGCAACAAATTGCTTTTAAAACCCAAATTTCATGGGCCAAAGAAAAAAATCTGCCTATCGTAATTCATTGCCGAAATGCGTTTGATGAAATTTTTGAAATTTTGGAAGAAGTAAAAGACGATCAGCTTTTTGGTGTTTTTCATTGTTTTAGCGGGAATTTAGAACAGGCAAAAAAAGCAATTTCCTATAATATGAAATTGGGTATTGGAGGCGTAGTAACTTTTAAAAACGGAAAAATAGACCAGTTTTTACATGAAATTCCTATAGAAAACATTGTTTTGGAAACCGATGCTCCTTATTTGGCGCCAACACCTTTCAGGGGAAAAAGAAATGAAAGCAGTTATATTACAAAAGTTTTGGATAAATTAGCAATTATTTATGGGTTAAGCCCACAAGAAATTGCAGCAATAACTACTCAAAACTCAAAAAACGTTTTTGGAATCTAGCCAGACCACATATTATAAAACACCCATAGGTACCGCAAAAATTGTGGGTGACGAAAATGGCATCAGCGCTGTTTCTGTTGTTGATGATCTCATTGAAACTTCAACAAAAATTCCTGAAAGTTTACAAGATTGTGTGCAACAATTGACTGAATATTTTAATGGCAAACGCACAACATTTAATTTAAAATTGAATCCTAAAGGAACCGATTTTCAAAAACGGGTTTGGAGTGAATTGTTGTTGGTTCCTTATGGTAAAACAAGATCTTACTTAGAACAGTCAAAACAACTGGGTGATGTAAAAGCCATACGGGCTGTAGCTTCAGCAAATGGAAAAAATCCCATTTGGATTATTATTCCTTGCCATAGAATCATTGGAAGTGACGGTTCTTTAATAGGTTATGCCGGAGGAATATGGCGGAAGAAATGGTTGTTGGAGCACGAAAATCCTTCAGCACAAAAATCATTATTTTAAAAATACAATAATTAATGTCATTATTGATGTTATATTTGTTCTTAAATTTAAAATTCAACCTGTGAAAAAAATTACCTTTTCAACCCTATTATTTATTGTAGGCCTCTCTCTTTTTGCTCAAGAAAATGAATCAAAACAAAATGAATTGAAAATCAACATGTCCAATTTAATTGGTTTTAAATGGTTGGATGTTGGATATGAACGCATCTTAAATGAAGAATCTTCTATTGGAATTGGAACACTTTTCAGCCTGGACAATAAAAGTGAAGGTTTGGACGAATACAGGACTTTCTCCATCACGCCTTATTACCGTCAGTTCTTTTCCAGCAAATATGCACAGGGATTTTTTGTGGAAGCTTTTACTATGCTTCATTCCGGAAAAGATTATAATTATTACAGTAATTCTGGACCCTACGACACTCTTGCTGAAGAAAAATACACAGATTTTGCTGTCGGAATCTCCGTAGGCGGAAAATGGGTGTCCAAAAGAGGATTTGTTGCGGAAGTTTATGCTGGAATTGGCCGAGATATGTTAAATCAAAGTGACATTGAAGTTGTGGGACGCGGAGGCGTTTCTATCGGTTATAGGTTTCAGTAATATTCATTACAAAAAATAAAAAACTCCATATCAAATAGATATGGAGTTTTTTTATGCTTATAATTTTTTAGCTTACATTTTCATCAACCATTTTTTAATGTCAACTTCTTCTTTAATAATGTCGCGAAGTTCAGAAATTTTCACACGCTTTTGCGCCATGGTATCTCTGTAACGAATGGTCACAGTATCATCAGTTAAGGTTTCATGGTCTACCGTAATACAAAATGGCGTTCCAACGGCATCTTGCCTTCTGTATCTTCTGCCCACTGCATCTTTTTCATCATAATCAACGTTAAAATCCCATTTTAAATCCTCCATAATTTTACGTGCAATCTCAGGCAAACCATCTTTTTTTAACAATGGCAAAATAGCCGCTTTTGTGGGGGCTAAAACTGCCGGTAGTCTTAAAACTGTTCGCTTGCTTCCATTTTCTAGTTCTTCCTCCTGCAAAGAATTTGAGAATACTGCCAAAAACATTCTGTCTAAACCAAGAGAAGTTTCAATCACATAAGGAATGTAGTGCTCATTTAATTCAGGATCAAAATACTGTAATTTTTTTCCCGAAAATTTTTCGTGGCTTGCCAGGTCAAAATCTGTACGCGAATGAATCCCTTCCAATTCTTTAAATCCGAAAGGGAATTTAAATTCTATATCTGCAGCAGCATCTGCATAATGCGCTAATTTATCGTGGTCATGAAAACGGTAATTTTCTCTGTCTATTCCCAAAGATAAATGCCATTTTAAACGGGTTTGTTTCCATTCCTCATACCATTCTTTTTGGGTTCCGGGACGTACAAAAAATTGCAATTCCATTTGTTCAAATTCTCTCATACGGAAAATAAACTGACGTGCCACTATTTCATTTCTGAATGCCTTTCCTGTTTGAGCAATTCCGAATGGTATTTTCATTCTTCCCGATTTTTGGACATTTGAAAAATTCACAAAAATTCCCTGCGCAGTTTCCGGACGTAAATATAAATCCATTGAGGTATCGGCTGAAGCACCTATTTTAGTGCCAAACATTAAATTAAACTGCTTCACCTCCGTCCAGTTTCTTGAGCCGGTTAATGGGCAGGCTATTTCCAATTCTTCAATAAGAGCTTTTACATCAGCTAAATTTTCTTCACCCAAAGATTTTCCCATGCGTTTTAAAATAGCTTCCCCTTTTTCTTTATAGCCTATAACTCTTGGATTGGTCGCTAAAAATTGCGCTGCATCAAAAGAATCTCCAAAACGCTTTGCCGCTTTCCCGACTTCTTTTTCGATTTTATCGTCTAATTTAGCTACATAATCTTCAATGAGAACATCGGCCCTGTATCTTTTTTTGGAATCTTTATTGTCAATTAATGGATCATTAAAAGCATCGATATGGCCGGAAGCCTTCCAAGTAGTTGGATGCATAAAGATTGAAGCATCCAAACCAACAATGTTTTCATGCATCTGCACCATCGCTTTCCACCAATATTCCCTAATATTTTTCTTTAATTCTACGCCGTTTTGAGCATAATCGTAAACTGCGCTCAAACCATCATAAATTTCACTTGATTGAAATACAAAACCGTATTCCTTTGCGTGTGAAACTACTTTTTTAAATTGATCATCTTGATTTGCCATGCTGCAAAAATAGTAAAGGTTTTAGTACTAAAAAATAAAAAAGTGGAAATAGCCTAAACTATTTCCACCCAAAAATATTAAATTATACTAATTCGGAGTTGTTTTTTTACTTCAATGCAATTTTAGTTGCTCCCACAAATTTATCATCAATAAAAATATTCACGGTATAAAGCCCTTCTTTAATGCTATCTCTATTTACTTCGACCAATGAAATAAAGTCTACGGCTTCATTTAAATAATTTACCATTGAAAGGTCGCTATAACTTACTATAGTGCTGTCAGAAAGCATGAATTCGCCTTTTGGCGCAACAACGGTACCTTTAGACTCTACAATTTGGATATAAACCTGACGATCACCTTGCTCAGCGATTTCATTTTTTGCAATTGTAAGGTTAATTCTAAGAGCATCTGTATTCCTTGATCTTGAAGTTTCCACCAATTTCCCATTATTCCGTTCTCTCATCGCCATAACTTTTGCGGTGCTCACTTTCAATTCAGATGCAATTGCCACCTTTTGGGCCAACGTAAAATTTTGTGTTGTTAACGTGTCATTTTTAGCAATTTGCCTTGTAATTTTAACATTGGCACTGTCTAAATTGGTTGTTAACAACTGATTTGAACTGGTTAACGACTCATTTAACAAAAATAATTTTTTATTAGACTCCTCCAATTTAGAAATTTCTCCTTTGTAACGACGCAACAGACTATAATTTACAACTTTCAAATCTTTAATAGAATCTCTTAAAGCAATGACTCTGTCTCTTTCAACGATCAATTCGCCCGACATTGATGTTTTTTCGGCAATAGCATCTTCGTATCTAACGATCATGCTGTCTAAATTTTGCTCAATCTCAAGTTTTTCGCCTTCAATTTGATCAGTTAATTTTTTATGTTCTGTGCTGGTATAAAAAGTATATGCCAAAGCGCCCAATAATAAAACCCCTAAAGCTATGATTATCAGTTTATTATTTGATTTTTTATTTTCTTCCATTTTTTTATAATTTAATTGATTTTAATCAAACGTAAAATTACGAAATAAATTATACATAAATCTCTTTTTTTGAATGCATTAGTGACCTTTAAGCTATAGAATCCTTAGAAAACAATTGATTTATTAGACTTTTTAGCATACCCTAAAATTATTTAAATTAAAAATGTACTTTTAAAAAAAAACCGCTATGAGAATTTTAAAAAATATGTTTGCTATTTTTTTTCCTGAAATATGTTTATGCTGCAATGACTATTTGGCAACCAATGAATCTGTTATTTGTTTAACCTGTCGACATGACTTGCCACTGACCAATTTTAGTTTTGAAGAAAATAATTTAATTGAAAAATCATTTTATGGAAGGATTCCGCTCCAAAGCGCCACCTCTTTATTTTACTTCTTTAAAAAAGGAAACGTTCAACGTTTAATACATGAACTTAAATATAACAAACAACAGCAAGTTGGCACTTTAATTGGAGATTGGCTTGGTGATCAACTTATTGAAAGCGATAGATTCACAACTATAGATTGCATAATACCCGTGCCGCTTCATCGAAAAAAAATTAAAAAACGCGGTTACAATCAAGTAACCACTTTTGGCGAAAGTCTGGCCAAAAAACTGGCTATTCCCTATTATGAAAATATACTGATTCGGGTTTCTTCAACAAAAACACAAACAAAAAAATTACGTTTTGACCGATGGAAGAATGTGCACGAATTATTTCATGTCCAAAATAATTTCACCCTTGAAAACAAACATGTTTTGTTAATAGACGACGTGATTACAACAGGAGCAACTCTTGAAGCTTGTTATGAGGCGCTTAATAAGACAAAAAATTTAAAAATTAGTATTGCTTGTATGGCTTACACAAAATAATATAGTTAATATTAAATGCCTGTTTATTTTAATGCGTTATTTTAATAAAATAATTGTTATTTTGTATTTTTAATAAAATAAGTATGAGGAATTCTCTAATTAAGGTTTTACTACTTTTAATGATAGTAAGCGTATCTTTTGATTGCGCCAGAAGAGGCACGCCAACCGGCGGTTCAAAAGACACCATTCCTCCAGTTTTAATTAAAGCAATTCCTGCGATTGAATCTGTTAATTTTAAGGGAGACAAAATAAAAATATATTTTGATGAATATATTAAACTAAAGGATGTCAATAAGAATTTGGTGATTTCCCCTCCCCAAAAAACGGATCCAATTATCACACCGGTTGGAACGGCCAGTAAATTCGTCTCCATAAAAATTCTCGATACTTTAGATGCAAACACCACCTACTCTTTTAATTTCGGAAACAGCATTGTTGACTACAATGAAGAAAATGAATTAGGAAACTTTAAATATGTCTTTTCAACAGGAACTTATATCGACTCTTTGAATGTAACAGGTGAAGTTACCGACCCAATGGTAAAAAAAACGGTTAAAGGCATAGATGTGATGCTTTATGAATATAACACTTCCTTTACCGACTCTACCATATACAAACAAAAACCAAGATATATTGCCAATACATTAGACAGTACCCTGTTTGAAATAACAAATTTACGTGCAGGTAAATATTTATTGATTGCACTAAAAGACGCCAATAACAATAAAATTTACAATCCGGAAATTGATAAAATCGGATTTGTAAAAGACACCATAACACTCCCACTCCCCACCGACAAAAAATATAATTTTCCAATATTTAAAGAAATCCCTAAATTAACGGTATTCAGACCAACAGAAATCAACAAGGGGCATCTTATTTTTGGATTTGAAGGCGATGCAAAAGATTTAAATATTGAAATGTTATCTCAAAAACCCAACAATTTTATATCCGAAATTGTTTTTGAAAAAGAAAAAGACACTGCAAATTACTGGTACACGCCTTTTGAAGCAGATTCATTAAATTTTTTAGTTTCAAAAAATAACTATTCAGAAAATTTTACTGTTAAAATACGAAGTTCAAAAATTGATTCCTTGAAAGTTACTCGTAGCGCAACAGGGCTCTTACATTTAATAGACACCTTTTCAATTACAACAAATACTCCGATTGTGAATTTTGACAGGTCAAAGATTAAAATAACCGATAAAGACTCAACGGTAGTTGATTTTAAGGAAACGCTTTCAAAATCTAAAACTAAATTATACCTGGATTTTGAAAAAAAATACAATATGGATTACAATTTTGAGTTATTGCCTAAAACAATTACAGATATTTTAGGCTTGTCAAATGATTCATTGTTCTTTAAATTAAATACAAAATCACCTGAAGACTATGGCATCATTAACATTGATTTGGTCAGCACAAAAAACACGGCTTTTATTGTTGAATTGTTAAATGAAAAAGACGTTTTAATACGATTGGCAAAAGTTGACAAACCACAAAAAGTGAGCTTTAACTTGTTATCTCCCGGAAATTATAGAGTAAGGGTCACCATAGATGAAAATAAAAATGGCATTTGGGATACGGGAAGTTTTTTAAATAAACTGCAACCGGAGGTTGTTAAGTATTTTAACAAAAAAATTGAATTAAGGGCGAACTGGGACGTGAATGAAACGTTTAACCTCGATTAAATTTATTTAATCTTGTGATTACTGAAGTTTTTATTACATTTGGAACAACTAATTTTTTATGTTTTTGAATAAATTTATAAAAATAGCAACCCCAATACTTTTTTTAGTTGTGTCATTAGGATTGCAGGCCCAAAGTGAAAAAAGCCATGAAATAGGCATTATTTCAGGATCTGCTTCATTTACGACAGACTACGGACAGAGAAATAATTTCAAGGCAAACGTAGGCGGAAATGTGGGTGCCGGTATTGGTGTAATATACTACTTAAATTTTACAGATTATCGTTATCGATGGAACCTGCGTACCGGTTATTTTGCCGAACATTTTAGGGTTCGCGCAGAAGCATCTTATATGTCTGCCAAATTAGAACATTTTGGAAAATATGCAGAAAAACAATCAACGGGGGGAGAACAATTGCGAGCGCATACAGGTAAAACGTATCTAGTAAATTTAGGAGCCCAAATGGAGTTTCATTGGGTTGACATTGTAGATTACGGCTCCAGAAGAATTCCCGATTTACATTGGTCGCCTTATGTAAGTGCCGGAGCTTTTGTTGATTATTATAATCCTACCATTAAGTCAACAGCAGGAAATTGGGACGAAGCAGGCGTTTTATTTCCAAAATGGGACAATAAAGTTTTAGTTAATCCTCTTGATCCAAATTCAGGTTTTCTTCATCCAAATGCCGCTAGTGATACTCCAGGCATTACCATGTCGGCAACACTTGGCATTGGCACACGCTATAAATTGGGCGAATATTCAGATTTATTGATTGAATCCCGCTGGCAATATTTCTTTTCTGACTATGTAGATGGTTTGAATGCCAAAGATGACCCAGCCAATAAATATAATGACTGGCTCCTATGGGTTCATGTTGGTTATGTTTATTACTTAGATTAAACGCAATGCCTGGTCTAAATCGGCCAATAAATCCTCAATATCTTCAATCCCTACACTTAGTCGTATTAAGGAGTCTACAACGCCTGTTTTTTCGCGTTCTTCTTTTGGGATAGATGCATGGGTCATACTTGCAGGATGGCCACATAAGGATTCCACACCTCCCAATGATTCTGCCAAAGTGAATATTTTTAAATTCTCCAGTATTTTAAACGCGTCTTTAATGTTGTTCCCTTTGGTAACAAAAGAAACCATTCCTCCAAAATCTTTCATTTGCTTTTTGGCAATTTCATGATTTGGGTGACTTTCAAATCCGGGCCAATAAACTTTTTCAATTTTTGGGTGTTTTGCCAAATATTCAGCCACAGCTTTACCGTTTTCACAATGGCGTTGCATACGCACATGCAATGTTTTTATGCCTCTCAACACTAAAAAACTGTCCATCGGTCCGCAAACGGCACCGCATGAATTTTGAATAAAATACAATTTATCAGCCAGCGCTTTATCATTTACAACCAAAGCTCCCATCACCACATCAGAATGGCCTCCCAAATATTTTGTGGCAGAATGCATCACAATGTCAGCACCCAAATTCAACGGATTTTGTAAATAAGGCGTCGCAAAAGTATTGTCGACCGCCAATAAAATTTGATGCTTTTTAGCGATTGCAGAAGCTGCTTCAATATCAATAATATTCATCATTGGATTGGTAGGCGTTTCAACCCAAATCAATTTTGTTTTTTCAGAAATATATTGTTCAATATTCCCTGCATTTTCCATTCCTATAAAATGAAATTTAATACCAAAATTCTCAAATATTTTTGTGAATATTCTGTAAGAACCGCCGTATAAATCGTTGGTGGAAACAACCTCATCTCCCGGACTCAATAACTTTAACACACAATCAATTGCGGCCAAACCCGAGCCAAATGCAAGTCCGAATTTTCCGTTTTCAATACTGGTAAAAGCACTTTCAACCGCCGTACGCGTTGGATTGGCTGATCTTGAATATTCATAGCCTTTGTGAACTCCGGGTGAAGTTTGCGCATAGGTTGAAGTTTGATATATCGGTGGCATTACCGCTCCGGTTGAAGGGTCATGGTCTTGATTTCCGTGGATGGTTTTTGTGTTAAATTTCATTTTATAAAAGTATTATATTTAAGGCCAATTTCAGCAAAACGGCCTGCATTATTTGCTTTTGGTTTGATTCATCTATTAAAAATTTTAAACAAATTTCATCAATTGAAGAATGACTCCAAGGTGAATTCCTTCATGATAGGTATTGAACATGATACTGTCTTCAATAGAATTTAAAGTAATCTCAACACTTGTTTTATATTCATTGTAATTTTTAAAAACGCCCTTATTGTAATCTTCTTTCAGTTGCAGAGGCAGCTGTAAAAATTGCTGTTTTATCGCTTCAAATTCTTCTTTTGAAATAGTCTCACTTGGTGCTGTTCCTTTTTGAAAATGAGCAATCATTTCTTCTGAAACCAAACAATTCAACCCCGATAATTTGTAACACAAAAGCTGTTGGGTTACTGCCAAATGGGCAATATTCCAGGCAATGTTATTTTTATATCCCTGTGGAATCTTATTCAATTGTTCCATCGTAAGGTCTTCGGTTATTTTTAAAAGTAATTGTCTCGTTTTTAAAAGGATTTCAAAGTGTTTTTGCATTCTATTGATTTTTTGTTAATAGTTTTCAAATTTAAAGTAAAAACACGTTAATTTTACGGATAAGCATTTTTTAAAAATATGAAATGAGCATATCGGAAATACTATCCAAACAAGAATGATAATATGCAAATTACATATGACCTATAAAAAACAATAACTATTTACATATGAAATAACCATGATTAAGCACACGCAAACACCGATGAGTTTTTCATAGGATCGAAAAGTATTCATAAATTTGTAGTGTGTGAAAAAATTATTTTGAAATGCAATAGAATTCGATTG